>ENA-ORXI01001795-ORXI01001795.1-sediment-metagenome-genome-assembly--contig:-NODE-1795-length-16330-cov-67.180151_pt1 | contig 16330 bp, 15 predicted proteins | sample MGYA00237861_ERZ511468 | MGnify/ENA primary metagenome ERZ511468 (study PRJEB26299, sample SAMN06266213) | sediment metagenome | isolation source: Hudson Canyon methane seep mesocosm | place... | reverse complement strand
TCTATGAACTTATTTCAATGGAGACAAGTTTCAATTGCATTATTGGCAATTTTTGCAGTAGTTATTATTGCTGAAATCATCGTTGTAAATATTCGAAAAAAATTAATATAAATTGGAAATCATGAAAAACCAGAAAATACAAAACTTACCCATTAAAATAGATAATAATATTGAAATAATTTTCAGTGATCTTGATGATACTTTAACATGGGAAGGGAAAATGCACCAAGAGACATATATATCTTTAGGTGCACTTAGAAAAGCTGGAAAAAAAATAGTAGTAGTAACTGGCGCTTGCGCTGGTTGGTGCGACTGTATTATTAGAACTTGGCCAATAGATTGTATCATTGGAGAAAATGGTGCTTTTTGGTTATATATAGACGAAAATGGAAATTTAGTTAAACAATATCAACTGGCAGAGGATGTACGTAAGAAAAATTATTTGGAATTTATCAGTTATGCTGAAGAAATAAAACAATTATTTGGAATACCATTAGCTCAAGATCAAAAATTTCGTATTACAGATGTAGCATTTGATATCAATCAAGAAGTGAAAATTGATAAAGATATTGTTATTAAGGCATCTACTTGGCTAAGAGAAAAAGGCTTAAATGTAACTGCTAGTTCAATTCATATTAATGCTTGGTTTGGTGACTACAACAAGGCGAAAACATCACTTGCTTGGCTTGAAAAGCAAGATGGCAAAAAAGCAATGAGCGCATTTATTGGAGATTCTGGCAATGATGAACCAATGTTTGAAGCTTTTGAACTAACTGCTGGAGTGGCGAATATTTCAAAAGTATTAGATACTCTTACTCATAAGCCAAAATATATCACCCACAGTAACGGTGGTTTTGGATTTGTTGAGTTTGCCCATTCTTTGATATAATCAAAATTCTCTGAATAAAAAACAATGCTAATCGTTTATTTTTAAAAAAGATACAAAAGTGTTGTTGATTTATGATTGTGAAGATTTACTGAAAAATTAGGTTAAAAAAAAGGTGCTATTAGCACCCTTCTCCAGATACCTAAACACACTACTAAATAAGGTGCCTTGCTATGTTCCCATCCTGGGGCGTTGTCTTAAATAATAATTGTAAAGGTCTAAAGAAGAGCATTCAAAACACCTTGATGTTTTCAATGCTTCTCTTAAAGAGTTGGAATAGTATCAAAAGTAAGTTTAAAATTAACATAAAAGTAGAGAAAATCACGAAATTTTATAAATATTTAACTATAATTTTTAAAACAGGGAGTTAATTACAAAGGCTTTAGCCTTTGTAATTAGTTTAAGTTAGATAGTTCTGAACTTTGCAGGTCCTGTTGTGTGAATTGATACACCTTCTGTGTCAACTGCAACCGTTACAGGCATATCTTTGATTTCAAATTCGTAGATAGCTTCCATTCCCATATCTTCAAAAGCAACAATTTTTGCTTCTTTGATTGACTGAGAAATTAAATATGCAGCCCCACCAGTTGCAATCAAATACATTGATTTGTATTTTTTGATTAAATCAATTGTAGGTTGTTTTCTCTCAGCTTTACCAATCATACCCATGATTCCAATTTCCATCATATCTTGTGTAAACTTATCCATTCGTGTTGCAGTCGTTGGACCTGCTGGTCCTACAGCTTCATTTCCTACTGGATCTACAGGACCCACGTAATAAATAAATCTGTCTTTTAAATCAACACCATTTGGTAAAGCTTTACCTTCGTTTTTGTACTCAACAATTCTTTTGTGCGCCGCATCACGTGCAGTTAAGATTTTACCTGATAACAATAAAGTATCACCCGATTTAAATTGAGATAAGTTTTCTTTTGTTAAATCTTCGATGTTAACTTTTTTGATTGAATCAATAGGCAGTTCGATATCTGGCCATAAATCTAAATCTGGTTTGTTAAACACTGCTGGTCCATTACCTTCTAATTCAAAGTGGATATGTCTCGTAGCTGCACAGTTAGGAATCATTGCAACAGGAAGAGATGCCGCATGACATGGATAATCTAGTATTTTAACATCAAGTACAGTTGTTAATCCACCAAGACCTTGTGCTCCAATACCGATTTTATTGATATCTTCGTAAAGTCTCAATCTTAATTCTTCAAGGGCATTTTGAGGACCACGTGCCTTTAAATCATGAATATCAACGTGACCCATTAATGATTCTTTTGCAAGAAGCATTGATTTTTCTGGATTTCCACCAATTCCAATACCTATAATTCCAGGAGGACACCACCCAGCACCCATATTTCTAGCATTTTCCATAACCCAGTCATAAATTGAATCACTTGGATTTAATACAGCAAATTTAGATTTATTTTCACTTCCTCCACCTTTTGCTGCAACTGTGATATCAATTGTATCACCATTGTTTACACTCATATGAATAACAGCTGGAGTATTGTTTTTTGTATTTGTTCTCTTTCCTGCAGGATCAGAAACAATTGAGTATCTTAAAGTATTTGTAGGGTCTTTATATCCTAAAGCAACACCTTCATTGATGATGTCTTCAAGCTCACTAGTTAGGTCTAGTTTAGCGTTTAAACCCACTTTTACAAATACATTCACAGAACCAGTATCTTGGCAAAGAGGTCTATGTCCCATTGCACACATCTTAGAATTAATTAAAATCTGACCAATAGCATTTTTCGCAGCTTCAGATTCTTCTTTTTCATATGCTTCAACCATTCCTTTAACAAAATCCTCTGGATGGTAGTAAGAAATATATTGAATTGCATCTGCAACACTTTGTCTAATATCATTTTCTGTAATTGTACTCATTGTTTATCCTCATGTAATTTGCACAATTGTATCTAAGTTTAGATTATGAATTTATTTATATAGACAGATACATTTATGTGTAGAGTAGCCATATAATAGGGCTTTATAAGGATAAGTGTTATTGTGAAAATTGTGTGTCATGTTACATTATGATACGATAAAGCAGCTATTATTTAAAAAATTGGGCTAAAAAAAAGCATCTTAACAAAGATGCTATTTTTTGATTTCATTTTAAAATTTCGAACGAGGAGTGTAGTTTGTTCGCGGAAACTACTAAGGGATTAAGTCGCCAAATTCGCAATGCAACTTATTCGATGTAGTAATTATAATAGCTCATGATTAATACTTGGTGAATAAAGAGTTAACAAATGATTAACAATATAAAAACTTACTTATCACTCTTGTCTCGAAAGCCCATTAGGTACCATGCAAGGAAAGCTAAGGCAGCTCCAAGAAATATTGGCCAATTTTCTTCCATAAAAAATCCTTTTGTTTTAATGCAAATATAACATATATTAATAAACAGAACACTTTATTTCCTCTTGAATGTTTCTTGGTCATAATATCAAGTATAATTGAATATTTTATATAAAAGGTTTTACATGAATATCTCCCACTTTATTGTAGAAAATGAAGCTCAAGTGCGAATGAGTTTTTTCTTTGGGATATTAATTATAATGGGTTTGTGGGAGTTGAAAAAGCCAAGAAGAAAGGCAACTCTGTCTAAACTATCTAGATGGATAAACAATCTTGGCTTGATATTTTTCAACTCCTTTGTTTTAAAAATATTACTTCCCTTAACGTCAACGGCCATGGCCGCACTTGCTCTTGAGAATAATTGGGGTTTGTTTAATATTTATGAAGTCACACCTTTTATAAGTACTATTTTATTTGTCATCATTATGGACTTGATTATTTATCTACAACATATAATGGTACACGCAGTTCCACTGTTCTGGAGAATCCACCGTGTACATCATGCAGATCTTGACTACGATGTAACCACAGGGGCACGATTTCATACCCTTGAGATTATTCTGTCAATGTTTATAAAACTTACAGCCATTGTACTACTTGGACCCAGTATCTTTGCAGTTATACTTTTTGAAATAATTCTTAATGTATCAGCGATGTTTAACCATGGTAATGTTGGTTTACCCAAAACTTTGGATAAAGTTTTACGATATATAATAGTTACCCCTGATATGCATAGAGTTCATCATAGCATTGAAGAAGATGAAACCAACAGTAATTTTGGATTTAATTTAACTTGGTGGGATAAAATCTTCGGAACCTATAAAAAAGAGGTTCGTAAAGGACAGCTAAAAATGACCATAGGTCTTAAAAATATACGAAATCCTAAAAAAACCAATAGGATATGGGGCATGATAGTATTACCTTTTAGTGAAAAGGTGGATGATTATGTGATAAATTCAAAAAAACAAAAAGATATTTAGTCAAAATACCCAACACGTTATTCATGTTTTATAATACTCATTGTATACTAGTTACTTCTACGATGAAGGGGTAAAATGTTAAGTAATTTTAAAACAACCTATGATGATGCAACACTGGTAAGTGAGCTTGAAAAGCAAAAACTTGATGTAAAGAAACTCAACAAAATACTGGCCAATGGAGATATTAAGATAAATGGTTTTTTGGACAAAGAGAAGAAACTCACTTATTTACATAAGTTTATCAAAGGAAATAGCCTAGCATCAACACAATGGTTACTTCAAAACCACGCCAACCCTTATACCGAAGATGAACATCATTTACCTGCATTTTTTTACTTTATTCACTCTCCCATTGCGAACAAACTCTATCATATCTTAGAAGAAAACAATGTGGATTTCTCTTTTAAAAACTCCCAAGGACGAATGGTTCTGCAAGATATTGTTATCAATGGGGATATTGCTCTTTATAATCGTGTTATACGAAAAGTGAAAAAACCTTTTTCTGTTGACTCTTATGGCAGAAATGTTCTTTTTGATGCCATTTCAAGTGGAGATAAAGATACTATGAATTTGGTCTTTGACCATGAGGATGCACCTCTTGATATACAAGATAATGAAAAGAATTCGCTCTTACATTTTGTCAAAGATGGAGATTTAAATCTCATAGAGTTTCTTTTAAACAAAGGGGTTTCTCCCTCAATTCCTGATATTAATGAAAAAAATATTATATTTTATCTCTCTGAGAGAGTTGAGAAATCAAGCAGTGTACAAGATATCAAACAGCTTACAGCACTCATTGACATGGCATTACAGTCAAAAAACAGTTTGACTCAAAAAGACCAAAAAGGAAATAACCTTTTGTTGGGATTTTTAAATACTTTAAACAAACCCCTTGCTTCGTACAATCAAAAGAGTTTTTTGAGTGACCTTATCTCTAAGTTTATAAAAAGTGGTGTTGATATTAATGAAAAAAATAAAGAAGGAGATAATGCTCTTTTTTTAGCCATTGAAAAAAATGATTTAGAAACGGCAATGTTGCTGCTGGAAAATGATGCAGATATTAACATTGCTAATATGAATCAAGAAACACCTTTATCATTTAGTGTTTTAAAAGGGACTAATGAGTATTTAGAAATGGTCAAGCTATTACTTGAACATAAAGCCAATCCAAATATTAAAGACCCTACGGGTGTTTGTATTTTCGAGAAAATTGTATATATCCTTTTATACATCAATAAGAAAAATCTAAAACAAGAAACAAAGCAGGAACTCACAGAAGAAGATGAAAATTTAGACCTTGACAAGTTCAACGAAGATGACTTTATCCGAACCACTTTTGAGCTTATAGTATCAGGTAAACTGGTGGATTTTGATGCCATGGATTCGCAGGGAAACCCTTTCTTTTTTATTCAAGTCTTTAGTGAAAACAACTACAATGCGGAACTTTTATTTAAAGCCGGTGCTAATATCAATCAAACCAATAGTGAGGGCAAAAATATATTGGAATATTACATCGACTTTGTAAAGAAAAATGAGGTTGATGAAAATCTGGTCAAAAAGATTATCAAAAATATTGTTAAGTTTGGAATAGACTTGAGTAAAAGAGATGATCAAGGTGCAACCCTCTTGCACAATACTATTTTAAAAGAACCCCTGTCTATGTCAAAAAATATCATAGGTGTGGGTGCTTCTATCAATGTGACAGATAAAAAAGGTCGAACTCTTCTACACAATGCCATATGGGCAAATGACATTGATAAAGTACGGTTTATAATAGGTATCAAAAAAGACTTACTTAACATCCCCGATAAACTGGGAATCATGCCAATTAACTATGCCGTGTTTTTTGGAAACAAAGAACTAACGTATTATCTACTCAGCTTAAATGGGTATGTGAATAACTTACATGAGAAGCAAAAAGCAACTCTTGATTTTTTCAAACGATTTCACAAAAATGTGATAAAGCTGGAAAATGAAGAGAATGAAGAAAAGGTTAAAAACAGACAGATGTTAACCTTACTGGTTAATATGAAAAAAGAGTTTATGATTGTTGATTAAAATTTCTTAAATAAAAAATATTCTCTACTTTCTTTTTGTTAAAAGAAAGTAGAGAGAAAATACTTGTGTTCTCAATAAAAAAATAAAGCAAACAAAAATCACCCACAATTTCAATTTTATTCAAAAAAAACGGATAAATATGGAATAAAAAATATTTCCACTCCTTTTTTTTACAAATTTCAATATTTTAATTCAACTCCCAAAGTAGCCAATAAATGGGATTTATATCTTAATAATACAAGAAAATATTTCTTAATTCTATGATAATTTAAAATTCTATTTGGAACGAACGTTTTTTTATGCTATGATTTCATTCTGGAACAAACGTTCCAATAATAATAATCAAAAGGATTTAAAATGAGTAAGTTTAATGGAAAACTAGCAGTAGTTACAGGTGGAAACAGTGGAATTGGATATGCAACAGCACAAAAGTTATTAGAAGATGGAGCAACTGTGATTATTACAGGACGCGATGAGCAAAGAGTTGACACTGCAGCCAAAGAATTAGGAGTTACGGGAATCGTATCTGATGTGAGTGATTTATCTGCAACAGATAGACTGGTACAAAGAGTGAAAAATGATTTTGGAAATGTAGACGTATTATTTGTAAATGCAGGTATATTTGCACCAACTCCTGTTGGAAGTATTCCCGAAGAAGTATTTGACCATCAAATGGGAATCAACTTTAAAGGGGCACTGTTTACAACAGAGAAATTCTTACCTATTTTAAATGAGGGTGCATCTATTATTAATTTATCTTCAATCAATGCCTACACAGGTATGGCAAACACAGCAGTATATGCTGCGTCAAAAGCGGCACTAAATTCATACACAAGAACAGCAGCCACTGAACTTGCACCTCGAAAAATAAGAATTAATGCAGTAAACCCAGGTCCAGTTGAAACACCAATATTTGGGAAAACAGGAATGGCTGATGAGCAACTAAATGAGTTGGCAACTGCTATGCAAACAAGAATACCACTTAAACGATTTGGAAAAGCAAATGATATTGCGAACCTGGTTAGTTTTTTAGCCTCAGATGATGCGTCGTTTATCACAGGTTCAGAAATAAATATTGATGGTGGAATGAACGTAAATCCCCTATTAACATAATAATTTATAGGACTAATTATTATATACCAAATAAAATAATAAGTACTAACTTCTTGTTTTATTTGGTATTAGGTATAATTAGTCCAGAAGAATTTTAATCAGGACTACAAATGCCAAGAGTTAAACTTTTTAACGAAGAAGAAGTACTACAAAAATCCATGGAACTGTTTTGGAAAAAAGGTTACCATGCTACATCAATACAAGATATGGTGAATCATCTGGGAATTAACAGAGGAAGTATGTATGATACTTTTGGTGGCAAAAAAAATCTCTTTGACAAATCACTGGCATTATATTGTTCTATCAATCAAAATGCTACTTTGAACTTTCTCAAAAATGAAAAGAGTGTCAAGGCAGGTCTCAAAAAACTTTTTGAAGTTTTTATTGAGGATTCCGTACAAGATAGGGACAAAAAAGGTTGTCTTGTAGTTAATACAACAACAGAGTTAAACCCTTGTGACGATGAAATAAATAAAGTATTACTGCAAAATAAAGATGCATTGGAAACAATGTTTTGTGACTTTTTAAAACAGGGGCAGGAAAAAGGTGAAATATCAAAGGATAAAGATATTCAAGCCATGTCTTCTTTGATTTATATACTCCTTAGTGGAATAAGAGTGGTTGCACGACTTGAATCCACTGACAAAAAACTTCTCAGCTCTATAAACATGGTTCTTGGTACTCTTGATTAAACGAACAGTTACGACAAAACTTCCCTTGGAGAACAGAAAATGGATATGAACACACCCGTATTGTTAATAATACTTTTTGCAGTAATATATATACTGATTAAAAAATCAAACATTTCGAAAAATACGAGAGAAAATACTACCTTTTATATGATTGATTATGAAGAGAGATTTTTACCCAGACTCAAGTTTGATGAACTGTTTAAAGACAAGAAAAGCATGGAGACGGTAAGTATTTTTTTAGAAATATTGCAAAAGTTTCTAGATGCCCAATACAAGTTATACTATATAGACAAAACAATCAGAGAAATTAAAGATATTAAAATGCTCACAAATGATGAGATTTCTGAACTTTTTTTCAAATCAATTAACGATTGTAATTCCGATGTGTGGTTACTTATTTCTAAAAAAGATAAAACAGAAATAGAAAATACAATAAAAGATACCTACAATACTAAAAACAACTACTATTTAAATTATACCCTTGAAGAGAGTATCTCCATGTTTGTGATGTACAGCAGTGATGCATTAGAGTTTTTGATGAATGAAGGTAATACAGAAGAAGTGAACGTGGTTAAAGAGATTGTAGAGTCATCAAAGATGAAGTATATAAAAGGTTAATATACAAAAGTACCTATCTCTCAATTACTATATTAAAATTTTCATCAATACTATACTTCACATCTATACTGTTTAAAAAATCCATAGTTTCATCAAGTAGTGTAGGGGTAGATTTTGAATAGGAGTGATTGAATTTTATCAAATTATCATTAGTCGTAGTTGTTTCGCAAGAGTAAAAATCACGAATACTTTTTTTGATTTTATGGATATAATTTTTTCTGTGCATATAATCCTCCTTAATTATCAAAGTAGGTATAAAGGTTATATCTTTCTTATAAATGCTGTAGAAATTGTACAAAAAAGTTGTGGTAAAAAGGTGATTTAAAAATAGAAAATTGTGTTATAAAAGGGACAAATTAGATTTTTTGAAACTTCTGTAAATAGTAATCTTTTAAAAGCTCTAAATATCCCTCTATTTTAGATTAATAATTAAATAAAATACAAATGTGATGATTCTGTTATATTCAAAAGTTTGTAATGTTCTTTAATATATATATGAATTGTGTTCGGATATACTTGTAATAATATAGAACATGTTCAAGTTATATTCTTATAGTTATACTTTAAAAAGGTCAGAAATGTTTTTTGATTATAATAAAAAATTTGTTACCGCATGGTTCCTTCCTTTCTCACTTTTAATTATTATTGTTCTCACAAACTATTTTTCAAATATTCAATTATTTCACTTTATATCCGAATTTTTTGCCATATTAGTTGCTTTGGGAATAGGTTTTATATCTTATTATACATATCACTTAACACAAAACAGATATCTTTTATATTTAGGAATAGGTTATGCAAATATTGGAATTTTAGATACTTTTCATACCTTGACTTTTCCAGGAATGAATATCTTTGAAATTGATGGCCCCAATGCTACTTTAACATTTTGGGTGCTCACTCGTATATTTGAAGCCATGATTTTACTTAGCTCGGTTTTCATGAGAAATGTTATGTTTGATGCAAAAAAAATCGCTGTATTGTTTTTTTTGATAACAACAGTTATAGCGCTCATTTCATTGTGGTTCCCTTTGCTTATGTTTGATAAAACAGAGGGCTTAACTTCATTGAAAAATGGCTTGGAATACAGCTGTATATTTATTTTACTTGTGGCAATGTTTTTTAATAAAAAACATTTAAAAGAATTTAATATTAGTGTCTATAACAGTATACAGTTTTCAATTATATTTACGATTTTAGCCGAATTTAGTTTTACCGCCTATCTTAGCTTAAGCGGAATAGAAGTTGTACTGGGTCATGCCTTTAAATTTATCTCTTTTTGGATTATCTTTGAGTCTTTACTTAAGGTATCTTTGATGAATCCTATTGCGCTTTTGGAAAAGAATTTAAAAAATAAAACAGAAAAATTACAAAATAAGCAAATAGAGCTCGAGAAGAATCAACATCAAATACTCTTATTAAATGAAAACCTTGAACAAAGAGTAAAAGAAGAAATTCAAAAAAACGAAGAAAAAGAAAAATTACTCTTTCAACAATCAAAAATGGCGGCTATGGGCGAGATGATAGAAAACATTGCTCATCAGTGGAAACAACCACTTTCTGTTATTTCAACCGCTGCATCTGGTGTGACGTTTAAAAGCAAGATGGAAATGTTAAAGAAAGAAGATATAGAAGTAAGTATGAATCATATAGGTACGTCAGTACAGCATTTGTCTACGACCATTGATGATTTTAGAGACTTTTTTAAAGTGCAAAGAGAAGGAACTACTTTTACAATAGGTAGTGCTTTTGAAAAAACATTTAAATTAACATACTCTGAATTTAAAAATTCAAATATAAATATTGAAAAAAACATTGATCAAATACCCTTGTTTGGATTAGAGAATGAATTGATTCAAGTATTAATTAATATTTTGAACAATGCAAGAGATGCCTTGATTAAAGAAAAAGAGATAATAAGAGTAATTTTGATTAATGCATCAGTCTCAAACAGTATCATTAATATATCCATTAAGGATAACGCAGGAGGAATTACACTGGACATTTTAGATGAAGTTTTTAACTCTCACTTTACTACAAAATCGGAATCCAATGGTACAGGTATTGGTTTATACATGTCAAAAATGATAATAGATGAACACATGAATGGAAGCATAAAGGTAAGAAACTCTAAGTTCATTCATAACACTATTCCATGCAAGGGTGCAGAATTTATTATTCAATTTCCACAAAATATTGATGGATGATAAATTTTATACGAGAGTAATTTTGGATTATGAAAGAAAATAATTTTAATGGCAGAGAGGAAGGGACGATTTGCCGAGTTTCATTATGCTCATAGAACCCTTGATTAATAGAGTCTAAGGTCATTTTATTTTCCTTTTTTTTGTTGGACAGTTGTTGGACAACTACTAAATAAAGTTTATGATTAAATGCCTTAAATAGTTATTAGAAAATCTAAAATGAAAAATGAACTTAAATAAATTCAATAATTCATATGATATATAACCTCAAAATTAATATGAGTAATTTTTCTGCCTTTTTTTTTGTAGTGTGGCTCAAAGTAGAACTTGCTTTTCTCTTTTAGTTCTTTTTGTGATCTTTCAATGAGTCTTTTAATATCGTTGGTTTTATATGATTTTGGAATATTTAATATTTCTTTGAAATCTTCAAGTATGATTTTTCTAAAAACATATTTTTCCAGTTGTTTTAATAATTCAAATATTTGAATAGAATAACTGCTTTTTAAAGGTATTATATTTTTTAGCTCATATAAAGTATAGTTGCCTTTTAATTCTAATAAATATGGTTTTAAAGCTGGAGTAAAACAATATTGAATAAATCCATTTTTACATTCCATTTGGCTAAACCAATTAACCCATACTTTTGTGTTTGGTATTTTAAATGGTTTTGACATGATAGATTGACAAAGAGAATCTAAATAAGAGTGGTTGTTATAATCATCCTCTAAAAATTCTATATCTTTTAAATTAATATATTTCTCTTTAAATATTGTATCTGTTGTTTTAACTTGTTCAATTAGCGTTGCTATTAATTTTAACTCATTTGATGAATACTTTGTTTCGCCTCTTGCATTTATTAACAAATTTGCTTTTTTAACTCTCTTCTCCATTATTACTCCTTTGTTTTGATTATAATAATTTGAACTCAAAAACGAAAGGGGTTTTTCAAATTTTGCACTATAAACTTCGTCTTAAACATTATTTGTTTCGTACAACTGCATTGACTTGGCTCTTATTTAAGGTCTAAACTAAGAGCCTGCAAGCTTTAAAGGGTTTTTAAATTTTAAAAGACCCATGAACAGTTTTTCTTTGGTTTATTTTTATTATAAATTTTTAAGTGGGTTTTTCTCCCCCCTCGGCAATCAAGTTGCCCCTCCCCGCTGGGGACGCTCTACGCTGTCGCTAGGACAAGGCTTTGCCTTTTTGAGCGCTAACGCTTAAAGAATGAGTTATTAAAAATGTCTCTATCTTTTGAACTATCATCAGCATCACTAAACGATTCATCAATATCATTGAGTTTTAAAAGTAAGATGATATTCCTCACATCTTCAATATTTTTGAATTTATGTCCTTCCTCTTCAAATTCTTTTTGAACAGCTCTTAAATAATCAGAGTGTTTTTTATATTGTTTAAACTCTTTCATAAATTTCTTACTCTTATGCATTAAACCTTCTCTATTATTATCTGTAATCATTATAAATCCTTTACATTATTGGTTTTAATTTTTTAATATTATTTTTATTAACTTTAGTAACTGTCTTAATTGCTTTGCTAGATAAATACTTTAATTTTTTGACATTATCATTCTTTGAATATCTAATAAGTAAGTCAAGTATCTTTTGACCTTCTGTGATTTCTCCTAATTTGATGATATCAAGTGCTACGTGATTGATTTGAGACTTAAGACTATCAATAGTTCTATTAAGTAAATCAATTTGGTTTTCTTTATCCTTAATTGTATTATCAAGTTTTTTCAAGGCATCTTGTTTTTCTTTAAAATCTTTAACCTTCAAATGAGCTGCTTTTGTAATATCTTTTGGGACACCTCTCTTAAATCCCAACTCTTTAAAATACTTTTCACTTAAATCTTGTAACAGTTTACCTCTATGTTTTTCAGCTTTTATATTAATACTCTGAGCTTTACTATTATAAGCATTGGTATAAAAATGGAAATGAATATTCCCTGCTTCATCTCGATGTAATACAATATAATGAAGCTTTGTATTGAGTTGTTTACAATACTCTTTTATAGTCTTAACTGCTAAAGTCCACACTTTTTTAGGATTCTTTTTGTATTCATCATTTATTTTACTTCCAAAAAACAAACCACCTTCGCTTAAACTCATAGTTCGTTTTTTGTTAAGAGAATATTTCTTATTTTTATAAAATAACCTTGAATGTTCTCGTCTTGATATCGCAAATCTTGAAGTTAACTTTTTTTTGATTACTTTCGATTTATGTTCTGTTAGTTTGTGGGTCTTATCATTGAAATAAATGTAGTTATTATTGTTATTTACAACAGATTTCCTCCCAACCTTACCAATTCGTAGATTATGATTAATATCACTTTTGGAATTATCAAGTGTTCTTGATTCTGTTCTCATCATTACAAAATTATCATCATTTTGAAATTCGTTCATTCTATTCCTTTATATATTTTGTTTACTTTTAAAAGTAAATTGAGGTTCATAAGGGTTTCAACAAACCTTTATCCCACTGTACACAATCCATTTGTGTACATTAGTGGGTAAAGTACACAAATGAACTATTATGATTATAAATGAATCAAAAATTTCTACATCCTAATTTTAATGAAACTATTAAATAAAATAATTGTAGAATACATTAAAATTTATATAAGGGAATTTTATGGCTGAATTACTAACAGATTGTCCTAGATGTGGTGCAAATAAAACTACTTTTGATTTAAAAAGTGTACAATATATAACAACACAGTTTAACTGGAAAGAGTTCTATGAAACATTTTGTATTTGTCGTCATTGTAGTCGAGGTACAATCTTTGTTTTAAGCCAAAAACATATCGAATACGGTATCGCTGAGTTAGCTGAGATTAATGCTAATATTAACGATAGAGTTGAAATTGAACGATATATAAATATTAAAGAAAATTCAACGGACACTCCACCAGAACATCTTCCAGATAACATTCATGAAGTATTTCTAGAGGGAATAACTTGTAAATCTGTAGAGTGTTTTAATGCTTCTGGTACAATGTTCAGATTATGCTTGGATATGGCTACAAAAGACTTGTTACCAAAAGAAGAAACAGAAGGGTTAAATGCAAAAATTAGAAGAAGTTTGGGATTAAGATTAGAATGGTTAATTAATAATGATATTATTCATAGAAGTCTTGAAGAATTAGCAAAATGTATAAAAGATGATGGAAATGATGGTGCCCATGAAGGAATATTAAGCAAAGTTGACTTAGAAGACATATATGATTTTACATCTGTATTGTTAGAACGTTTATATACTGAACCAAAACAGATTGAATTGGCACAAGAAAGAAGAGTTGCTAGACGTAGTGCAGCAAACTAAGTAGTAAAAGGAAGTATTTAATGGATTGGAAGACCTTTATTTCGGAAGTTATAAGCTCGTTAGCGTGGCCTGCAGTTGTGATAATTGTAATATACTTGTTAAAAGATAAGGCACCCGAATTATTATCTCGAATTATTAAATTTAAATATAAAGATACCGAATTTGAATTTGCAGAAAAAGTCAAAGAACTTTCAGAAGATAATGTATCAAATCAATATGAATCAAAAAATGTAAAAGCAAGTAAGGATACTCTTTATCATATAGCAACAGTCTCACCTCGTTCTGCTGTAATGGAGGCATATAGACTATTAGAGGTTGAAGCAATAAAAGCTATTGAAAAAGCCTATCCCGAATTAGAAGATAGAAATATTAAGAATCAAGTTCAAGTAACGAAAATGCTTAGAGATAAAGTATTGAATAGTGAACAATACTTTCAGTTAAGAGAATTACGAAACTTGAGAAATCAAGCTGCTCATCATGACTCTTTTTCACTAACGGGTGAACCCATTAATGACTATATTGATTTAGCATTGTCTATAACTGATGTATTAGAAAGGTATGAAAGTCTTTAAATAATTTTCCCATTAATCCATGGAGACTTTCATAAGTTAATTCATTAAAAATCAAAAGTAACTTGAGTAATACACTCTTTCAATTTATCTACATTCACTTTACCTCTGTTGTAAATACTATGTGTAATATTTTTACTTAATGTGTGCCCCATTAGATATTGTTTGATTTTTTCTTCGGAATTGGTATTTAATTCAAGTTCTTGGCTAAAGTTCTTTCTAAAACTATGAAAGGTCTTTTCTTTAATTGGAACTATAGTTTTTAGCCTTCTATTTAGTCTTTTACCTACGTTACCAACTTCATTGCCTACGTTTCCATTAAAGAATAAATACTCTGCGTTATTTTGCTTTATTTGTTTTTCAATAATAGGTGTGAGATTTTTATGTATAGGAATTATTCTTTGATGTTTTTTACTTGATGTGTCTTCCAAATCAATATAAATTAAATTATCTTTGACATCTTTTTGTTTAATTGATAAAACCTCTTCAATTCTTAAACCACAATATAAAGCGACCTTACACATATTGAGATAGTTTATATCAATATCACTTTTAAATATTTTTTTCAATTCTTCATTTGTGTATTCTTCTTTGATAGTTCCTGTACTTTCAGGAAGAGACTTAATATTATTTGCAGGATTTTGTTCTAAAATTTCTTCATATTTTAAATAGCCAAAAAATAATTTATAGTTATTCAGATGACCATTGATAGTTTTATTATCCAAAGTTTGATAGTCATCTTCATTTTTCAACTCTAATAATTCATCAAAAGACTTTTCATAATATTTTTTATATTTAGAAAAATTCTTTGGTAATTGTTGAAGTTTTTTTTGAATGTCTTTGAAGAATCTAAAATTGAATACTGTATTTTCATCAATAAAATACCTTAAATAGGTCATTGAAGAGTTATATTTTTTAATTGAAGCATTTGATATTCTATCAAATTGAATCCTATATTTAATATACTCTTTAAAGTAGTTATCTAAATTTGAGTAAATCTTACAACTTTCCATCTCTTCTGGGTGATTTTGTATTTTTTGCTCTGGGGCTTTTCCTATCTTTTGTGTTAGAATTTCCACTACTTGTTTTTGAACGCTATTTTCTTGAACAAGTGACTCATTTATGAGGTCTTGTGCAGTTTTTTTAATTATGCTCTTTCCTACTATCTTATAATCATTCATTTTTGTTAATTCTTTTATTATTTGATTTCTTAGGATTTTACAGTATTCTAAGTTATCACTTCTTAAACTGATTTTATATGGTCTTTGATTTATTCTTTTACTGAAATAATATATATTATTTCTTTTGTATAGGTATTTAGTGCCTAAATCAATTTTTGGCAGTTCGAAAGGTTGGACATTTGTTGGACAAGTGTTATTATCTAAATTATAAAACGTCGGTAAATTGGGAGTTCTAGAGCATAATGGCAGAGAGGAAGGGATTCGAACCCTCGTTAGTTCTCACTAAACTTCGCTTCCAACGAAGCACCTTCGGCCTC
>ENA-ORXI01001794-ORXI01001794.1-sediment-metagenome-genome-assembly--contig:-NODE-1794-length-16336-cov-2.728643_pt1 | contig 16336 bp, 11 predicted proteins | sample MGYA00237861_ERZ511468 | MGnify/ENA primary metagenome ERZ511468 (study PRJEB26299, sample SAMN06266213) | sediment metagenome | isolation source: Hudson Canyon methane seep mesocosm | place... | reverse complement strand
CCGATCTAACGCCGATGCCGCTACCGCAACGTCGCGGTAGCGGACCCAGCAACCCTTCGAAACCACCACGTTCACCAGCCCGGTCTCGTCCTCCAGGTTCAGGAACGTCACCCCACCGGCGCTGTGGGGGCGCTGCCTGTGGGTGACCACCCCTGCCACCCTCACCCGGTCCCCGTCACGCACCGACCGCAGGTCCACCGCCGTGGTCACGCCCTCGGCCTCCAGGCGGTGGCGGATGAACCGGGTGGGATGCCCCTCGGGAGACACCCCGGTGGCCCACAGGTCCGCACGCGCCACCTCCCGGACGTCCATGGACGGCAGCGACGGGGGTTGGATGCCTGTGACCACCCCGGGGAGGCGGTCGGGTCCGGTGGCGGCCAACGCCCCCGCCGCCCACAGGGCCTCCCTCCGATCCACGTCGAAGCCGGCGAACGCCCCGGCGGTGGCCAGGGCCTCCATGACCGGGCGGCCGGGATCCACCCGCCGCTGGAGGTCCTCGATCGACGTGTACGGCCGGCCGGCGGCGATGGCAGCGGCAAGGTCTCCTCCGATTCCACGAACCGACCCGATGCCCATCCGGATGGCCGGCCCGCCCCGGCCAGCGGGCCACGGCACTCCCGGTCCCCCGGATCCCCGCTCCCCCGGCGCTCCCGAGACGGCAGATCCCCGCTCCCCCGGCTCGAGGGTGGCGTCGGCCGCGGACCTGTTCAAGTCCGGGGTGCGGACCTCCACGCCGTGGCGTCGGACGTCCTGGACCAGGGTGTGCGGCGAGTAGAAGCCCATGGGCTGGGCATTCAGCAGGCCGGCACAGAACGCCGCCGGGTGGTGGAACTTCAGCCAGGAACTGGCGTACACGAGGTGTGCGAACGACACGGCGTGGCTCTCCGGGAACCCGTAGTCGGCGAAGGCGGCCAGCTTCTGCCAGACCTGCCCGGCGACGTCGGACGGGACCCCGCGCTCCCCCGCCCCGTCCAGGAAGCGCTGGTGGAGGGCCTCCATGCGGGCGTGGCTGCGCTTGGATCCCATGGCCTGCCGGAGCCTGTCGGCCTCGCCGGCGGTGAATCCGGCTACATCCATCGAGAGGCGCATGAGCTGCTCCTGGAACAGCGGGATGCCGAGGGTTCCCGCCAGGGCGTCCTCACACGACGGGTGGAGGTAGGTGACCTCCTCCTGCCCGTTCCTGCGCCTGATGTAGGGATGGACCGACCCACCCTGGATCGGGCCGGGCCGGATGAGGGCGATCTCGACCACCAGGTCATGAAAGCAGCGGGGCCGCAACCGGGGCAGGGTCGCCATCTGGGCCCGGCTCTCGATCTGGAACACCCCGATGGTGTCGGCGGCGCAGATCATGTCGTAGACGGCATCGTCCTGCTCCAGGCGTGACAGGTCGACCTGGCTTCCCTCGTGGGCGGCCACCAGGTCCAGGGTGTGGTGCAGGGCGCTGAGCATGCCCAGCCCCAGCAGGTCGAACTTGACTAGCCCCACGGCGGCACAGTCCTCCTTGTCCCACTGCAGGACGCTGCGGTTCGCCAGGCGCCCCCACTCGACCGGGCACACCTCGGCCATCGGCCGGTCGCAGATGACCATGCCGCCGGAGTGGATACCGAGGTGCCTGGGGGCGTCGCACAACTCCTCGGCCAGGGTGGCCACGTCGGCTGGAATCCCGGCCGGGGCCTCACCGCCACCGTTCGTCGACGCCGCGGGCGACAGCCGACGCTCCAGGCCCTTGGCGAAGGCGTCCTGGAGGCCCGGGGCGTATCCCAGCGCCCGGGCCGCGTCGCGTACCGCCGAACGGGCCCGGTACGTGATGACGTTGGCCACCTGGGCGGTGTGCCTACGGCCGTAGCGGCCGTACACGTACTGGATGACCTCCTCCCGACGACCGCTCTCAATGTCGAGGTCTATATCAGGTGGCCCGTCTCGCTCCGGGGAGAGGAACCGCTCGAACAGCAGGCCAAGGCCCACCGCGTCGGCGTTGGTGATGCCCAGCGCGTAGCAGACGGCCGAGTTGGCCGCCGACCCCCGTCCCTGGCAGAGGATCCCCTCTCGCCGGCAGAACTCCACGATGTCCCACACCACGAGGAAGTAGCCGGGGAATCCGAGGCCGGCAATGACATCCAGCTCCCGGTCGATCTGGGCCCATGCCCCGGCGACGCGTTCGGAGGTGCGCTCTCCGTAGCGGCCGGTGGCCCCATCATCGGCCAGCCGGCGCAGGAGGGACATCTCGTCCAGCCCATCGGGGCACGGGTAGGGCGGCAGGCCCGGGGCCACCAGGCGAAGGTCGAAGGCACACCGGGCACCCAGATCGGCGGCGCTCGCCACTGCAGACGGCCACCGTGCGAAGCGGCGGGCCTGCTCCACCCCGGAACGCAGGTGGGCCGATCCCGTGGGCGGAAGCCAGCCATCCAGTTCCTCCATGGATCGGCGGGCCCTCACCGCCGCCATGGCGGTGGCCAGGCGACGGCGGGCCGGGCGGTGGTAGTGGACGTTGTTGGTGGCCACCAGGTCCAGGCCAGCATCCACGGACAGCCGGGCCAGGGCGTCGTTCCGCTCGGCGTCCAGCGGGTACCCGTGGTCCCAGATCTCGACCACCACCCGGTGGCGGCCGAACCGTTCCACCAGGTCGTCCAGGACCCGTCGTGCCGCCGCCGGTCCATCGCTCTGTAGGGCTACCGGGACGGCGCCCTTCCGGCATCCGGTGAGGACCGTCCAGTGGGGATCCGTTCCGGCCAGGTCGGTGAGCCGGTCCAGCGAGAGCCTGGGGTGGCCCTTGGTGCCCGCCAGTTGGGATTCCGATATGGCGGTGCCCAGCAGGGCGTAGCCGGCCGGGTCGTCGGCCAGCACCAGCAGGTGGGTGGAAGACGGGTCCGGGACGGCGCTACGAGGCGTCGACGCGTCCAACGACAGCTCGCTGCCGAAGACCGTCGGCAGGCCGTGCTCCCGGGCCGCCTCGGCGAACCGCACCACCCCATAGAAGCCATCGTGATCGGTGAGCGCCAGGGCGGTGAGCCCTAGGCGCACGGCTTCGGCCACCAGCTCGTCGGGCGACGAGGCCCCGTCCAGGAAGCTGAAGTGGGAATGACAGTGCAGCTCCGCGTAGGGGACCCCTCCTCCCGGTACTGCACCGGACGACGGTTCCACGGACCCGGATCGCCCCACCGGGAGCGGTGTCCGATCGGGGGCTGGATCGAACGGACGGTCGGAAAGACGGCCCTCCAACTCACGCCACGACATCCGGGAACCGGACCAGCCCATCCAGGGACAGTATCGAACAAGTGTTCGATACTCAACCGGGGTGGCGGGCCTCCGGTCGGGAACGCCGAGCTGGGCTCAGCCCACGAGCCCCCTCACCAGGGCGTCCACCTCGGGACCGCAGTCGCTCAGGTCACCGTCGGCTATGCACGGCTGGCCCAGCAACTGGGCCATCAACTGGGCTCCGAGGTTCCCGAACATTCCCGCTGTGGTGCTGGGTGGCGTAACCGTGGTCGTCGGCGCGGCCGCTGTGGTGGTCGTCGGCGCGGCCGCTGTGGTGGGCGTCAGCACCGTAGTTGTGGGTGGAACCGTTGTGGTGGGCGGAACCGTGGTCGTGGGTGCCACCGTCGTGGTCGTGGTGGGTGCCGTCGCCACGGCGTCGACCGGGAGGCCGCGTGCCTCGTTCTCGGCAATATGCGCCACCCGGGTCGCCGGCCCGTACCAGCCGTCGGCCTCGATGCCCAGCACCCGCTGCAGCACGACGGCGTCCGTGCTACGCCCCCACGCATAGGAGGCCGTCAGCACCGCCACCTCGTCCACCGGAACCACCGTCGTGGTCGTGGTCGTGGTCGTCGGCACGGTTGTAGTAGCGGCGAGCGTGGTGGCCACAGGTGGAGTCGTCGAAGCGGTGTCGACCGACGACGTTTGCGCAGCCTCGACGGCCGTGGACGAGGTGGACATCGCCGACGAGGCCGAGACCGGGTACAGAACCGGCCGCACCGACGGTTCGGCCACGCGCGCGACAAACACCACCACCACTCCAATGACGCCGAGCGTCACCATGGCATTCAGCATCAGGCGAATCACGGGGCACAGCCTTGCATCGCGGGGCCCGAATTCCGCGGCACCCAACGTGGCGTGTGACACCCGCCACGACCCACGCCGGATCGGGGTGGGCAGACGCCTCCGGGTGGCGTAGGCGGCCACCACCTCGAGTCAACATTTTGTCAATGTGGCCGGTGGCCAGTGGGTAGCCTTCACACATGAGTACACCCAGCGCCTCCGGAATCGGCGCCTTCACAGCGCCCACCTTCGACGCCTCCACCTTCAATGCCACCACCTTCGGATTGTCCACCGAACTGGTCGACGGTGACCGCTACCAGCGCAGCGTCGACAGGTTCCGGGAACAGGGCATCGTCTTGCCCACCTTCGCCCAACTTGCGGACCCATCCAGGATCCCGGACGGCATCCGCTCATCCCTGACGGGCGTCGACCGCAACGCCGCCGACGCCCTGAACCTGTTTCGCGTGCACTGGTACAACGACCTGCACGGCGGCTTCACGGACGTACCGGAACACGTGGTGCTCCCACCGGAGCTGACCGGCGTGCCGGCGCCGATCATCGTGGCGTTCGGCAACCGGTTCCCGATGATCGGCGCCCACAAGGTCCTGGCCGCCTACTCCTGCCTGGTTCCGCGGATCCTCACCGGCGAGTACGACCCAACGTTGCACCGGGCAATCTGGCCGTCGACCGGCAACTTCGCCCGCGGTGGTGTCGCCATCTCGCGCCTCATGGGCTGCCGGGGCGTCGCCGTGCTCCCGGAGAACATGAGCCGGGAACGCTTCGAGTGGCTGGACGAATGGATCGCCGACCCTGACGACGTGATCCGCACCACCGGCTCGGAGAGCAACGTCAAGGAGATCTACGACGCCTGCGACGAGTTGGAAAAGGACCCCGGCAACTTCATCCTGAACCAGTTCACCGAGTTCGCCAACTACGTGGGCCACCACGAGGTGACCGGCCGGGCCCTGGAGCACCTCTACCTGCACCACGCAGCTCTGCGCCCCGGCCTACGCCTGGCAGCCTTCGTCGCCGCTTCGGGCTCGTCGGGGACGCTGGCAGCCGGTGAACGCCTCAAGGCCGACCACGGAGCCAAGATCGCCGCGGTCGAGGCCCTGGAATGCCCGACGATGCTCTACAACGGATTCGGCGAACACAACATTCAAGGAATCGGCGACAAGCACATCCCCCTGATCCACAACGTCACCAACACAGACGTCGTCGTCGGCGTCTCGGACTCGACCTGTGACGAGCTGGGGATGGCTTTCGGCACCTCCGAGGGGCTGGCCCACATCGCCTCGTTGGGCGTGGACGGCGCAGTCATCGACACACTCCGCCACTTCGGCCTTTCCAGCATCTGCAACGTGGTGGCTTCAATCAAAACCGCAAGGGAACTGGACCTGGGGCCGGATGACGCCATCGTCACGGTGGCGACCGACGGATCCGAGATGTACGGCAGCGAACGCGAGTCCATGGCCACCGGCCGCTACGCCGGCGGATTCGGGCCCTCCGAGGCCGCAGCCGCGGTGGCCACCCACCTGAACGAGGCCGACACCTCCCACGTAGAGGTCCTGGACGAGATCGGCAGGAACCGCATCTTCAACCTCGCGTACTACACGTGGGTCGAGCAGCGTGGAATCGACTTCGCCGACTTCGAGGTCCGGCGTGGACAGGACTTCTGGCGCCACGTCCAGACCATGGCCCCGACATGGGATGCCATGATCGACGAGTTCAACGGTCGTGCCGGCGTACCGGCCACCGGCTGAGCGCAACGGCCACCAGCGGGACGATGGACGGCGCCCCGCCCGACGGACCCGACCCTGGGATCGGCTGGCTGGGCAGTCCGCCAGGTGCCACCTGGCCGGGGTCGGAGGATCCACTGGCCGACGACGCCAACCCGTTCATCACCTTCCGGACCCTGCTCTGGTCGCACCACGCAGCGATGGCCGCCGGCTGGTCGGACGACCGGTACGTGGACCTCGTCCGTCGTCTGGACGAGGCCGTCGCCGACGTGGACGGTCAGGGCTTCCAGGTAACCCCGTACCGCCACCTGGTTGCCCTGGGGGACGCCGTCGGCCAGACAGGGGGCATCTGGGCGAAGGACGAGACCGGCAACGTGTCGGGCAGCCACAAGGCCCGGCACCTGTTCGGCCTGGCCCTCCACCTGGAGGTCGACGGGGTCCCGTCGACCACGCCATTGGCCATCGCATCGTGTGGCAACGCCGCCCTGGCCGCTGCGACCGTCGCACGTGCCGCCGGGCGACCGCTGGCCGTACAGGTCCCGACGTGGGCCGACGAAGGCGTGCTGGGACGACTGGACGACCTGGGGGCCGACGTGAGGGTCTGCGAACGACGCTCCGGCGAGGCGGGCGATCCCTGCCTCCACCGGTTCCGGGAGATGGTGGCCGACGGAGCCGTCCCGTTCTGCTGCCAGGGCACGGAGAACCTCCTCACGCTGGACGGTGGCCGGACACTGGGCTTCGAACTGGCCGCCCAGTGGGCTACCCACGGCCGCTCACCCACCCGCCTCCTCGTGCAGGTCGGCGGCGGTGCGCTGGCCAGCAGCACCGTTCAGGCCCTGGACGATGTGGTGGCCCGTGGCGGCCCCACGACGCGGCCAAGCCTGGTCACCGTCCAGCACGAGGGCTGCGCACCTCTCGCCAGAGCGTTCAACCGTGTGGCGTCAGCCGACGATCCAATGGCGACGCTGGTCCTGCCGGATGCCACCTCGGACGATGGCAGCGCTATGTGGCCATGGACGGACCCGACCTCCGTGGCCACCGGACTACTCGACGACGTCGTCTACGACTGGCGGGCACTGGTTAACGACATGCTGCTGGGGCCGGCCCCGGGCGGCCCGGTGGTGGCCACCGAGGCAGACCTGGTGGAGGCCCACCGGTTGGTGTGGGCCCACACGGAGGTGGCCGCCGACCCGACCGGCACCGGCGGCCTGGCTGGCCTGCTGGCCGCCCGACGGGACGGCTGCATCGGTGCCGACGAGCCCATAGCCATTCTGCTCACTGGAGTCGAGAGGTCATAGGGTCCGGGGCATGCGATTCTCATATTGGGCAAATGCGGGCCAGACCTGGCCGGAACTGCTCGAAGGTTGCCAGCATGCTGAGGCCACGGACTGGGACGGGATCTGGGTGCCCGACCACTTCATGCCCCCGCCAGATGGTTATGGCCCGGAAAAGGATTCTGGCTCACCCGAGATGGGCAGCATTCTGGAGGCTTGGACCATGTTGGCCGCCCTCGCAGTAGCCGTGCCCCGGCTACGAATCGGTGCGATGGTCACTGGCAACACCTACCGGCATCCAGCGCTTCTGGCCAACATGGCGGCCACGGTCGATCACATTTCGGGTGGGCGCCTTGTGGTCGGGATTGGTGCTGGTTGGCAGGAGAACGAACACCGACGCTATGGCTTGGAACTGGGTTCGTTCGCTGAGCGCTCAGACCGGTTCGAGGAAGCCTGTGAGATTCTCACCATGTTGTTCTCGCAAGATCGCACCACGTTCCGTGGCAAGTATTACGAACTAGACGAGGCGCCCATGGAGCCCAAACCTCTTCAAAACCCGTTGCCGCTCCTGATTGGCGGAGGGGGCGAAAAGCGGACGCTGCGAACCGTGGCCCGGTTCGCCACCGAGTGGAACAGTTGGGGGCGTCCCGAGGAAATACGCCACAAGATCAGCGTCTTGGAGCGGCATTGTGAGGAGGTAGGCCGCGATCCTGCCGAGATTCAGAAGTCCGCGGTGGGGGTGCTCATGTTCACCGAGACCGAAGAGAAAGCTGCCGAGATTCAGGAGAACTTGGGCCAGCGATCCGGCCTGGTTGGTACCCCAGCACAACTCCGTCAAGTAGTGGCCGAGTACGCAGCTGTGGGTGTAGACGAATTGCTAGTTCCAGACTTCGCCGTCTCGGCTGAGGAGCGAAATGACTACCTCGACCGCTTCCGTGCCGAGGTTGTCGATTACTAGGAAGAAATGAAGCCGCTCTGCGTGGCTGAGACCTGCCGAGACCTCTTGGTGGTGGGGCGGGACTTAAACCCACAACCGTCGGGCTAAATGCACAATCAGCGGGTGACGCCGATCAGGGTGCCGCCTGCCAGAGTCACAATGACGGCGAGGACCAATCTCTTGTCTATTTCAGTACCTCCAATCAAGAGTCCGGAAAGTAGGACCGCTCCGACAGTTTGTGTGGCTCCCAAGAGTGGCGACACGATCACAACGCGACTCCGCTCAAAGGCGGCCAACAGAGCCGGCATGGCGAGACCGACAGCGATACCCGGAATCAGCATCGCCGGCATGCTGCGGCGCAGGTTCTTGGAGAACTCTCGTGGCCTAGCAGTCCCAACTGCTACCCCGATCAGAACTACAGCCCCGACCCCAAGAGTTACAGCGGCAGCTGCGGAACTGTCCAGATTGCTTTCTTGGGTAACTGATCGAGCCAGGACGTCTCGTATGGCGAACTGGAGAGCCGTTAGGGCGGCAAAAGCCAATCCCAACCGCGACACGCTCGTTTTCGTAGTCCCCTCCGTCGCTAAAAGAACACTGCCCATAACAGCGAGAATGGTTCCAACTACTACCGAGGCCGACCAGTGTTCTTTAAGGAAGATGGTGGCTAGAACAACCGACCACACCGGCACTGTGCCCAGCATGATGGCGGAACGAGACGGTCCAGCCATGCGGATTGCGGCATAAAACGTCAACTGAGCGACACCAGGAACGATTGCCCCAATAACGAAAAATCCCTGGGAGTTCGCCCAACTCAGATCGCTAAGTCGAACGCCGCCGATGATGGCAATAATTGAGGCCACAGTCGTCGCTGTCATGACTGTGGCCGCTGCTGCTACATCGGTTCGGATTCCTGTGCGATCAAGAGCTAATCGTGTGAACGTGGCGTTAACCGCGAAGAGCGTCCCGGCAAGACAGGTAAGGACAATGCTCATCGAGTTCCTGTCGGTGGTCCGAGTATCGACCAGCGCTCCATGAAATGGCCGGTTGCTTCAAGAGTAAAGGCCACCAAACATGATCTAACCGAATCCACAGCGTTTGGCCGAGTTAACGGGTCGGCATGCCTGCACGGCCGAGGACCTTCTTGGCGGCGGCGGTTGCAGCGGCCAGAGCGGCCTCCTCGTTTGCGGTGGTCAACTTCCGATCCCGGATGATGAAGCGACCGTCCACCAGTACATGGACAACATCGCGGGGCGTGGCGCAGTAAACAAGCGCTGACGGCAGTCGGTGCACTGGGGCCACGAAAGGGCTGGCGAGGTCAACGACCACCAGATCGGCCTTCCAGGAGGGCTGAACGGCGCCGAGATCATCGGCTCGGGTTAGGAGTTTGGCTCCGCCGCGACAAGCCATCGCCAGGACCTCCTCCGGCTGGAGGGCCATGGCATCATGCCGTCCTACTTTTTGGAGCAGTGCAGTGGTCTTGCACGTCTCGAACATGTCCTGTCGGTTGTTGCTGCCCGCCCCGTCCGTGGCTAGTGCCACGTTTACTCCGTGGTCCAAGAGAGCCCGGATCGGGGCGATTCCCGATGCCAAGTACATATTGGAAACTGGGCAGTGGACTACTGACGCACCGCGCTCGGCTATGAGTTGGATCTCTGTTTCGTCCAGCCACACCGAGTGCGCCAACTGGACATCGGGTCCTAACACACCGAGAGAGTCCAACCACGGAACATGGCGCAAACCCCGCTCCTTCAGGTTCATTTCCACTTCGATTTCCGTCTCTGCGCAGTGAGTGTGGATGTGACCGCCCCACGACCGGGCTGCAGCTGCGGTGGCCACCATGGCCTCGTCCGAACATCCCCAGGGGATGAGGGGAGCCAGGCCGATGGTGATGCGTCCGTCGCAAGAACCGTGCCATGTCTGGCGCAGTGGTTCGACTCTTTCCAACACCGTGTCGGCTGATTCTGTAAGTGGCGGGTGGTAGTTGCGGTCGGCCCAACCCCGGGCCAGCTCAAACCGAATACCTAGGTCGGCAGCCACCTGACAGATGGCGTCATCGATATCGGGGTCTGCGTGCACGTACTGGTGGTCGATCACAGTTGAAGCACCTGACCGAAGGTTCTCGATCAGACCGAGAGTGGCTGCAGCGCGCGCTGTTTCGGCGTCGATTTCACCGGCGGCCGGCCAGATGCAGTCCCTAAGCCAGTCCAGGAGAGACTTGTCGTCGGCAAGGCCCCTGAACAGGGTTTGGATCAGGTGGGTGTGTCCGTTCACCATGCCAGGCATCACGACGGAGCCTGAGGTGTCGATCACCGTTTCAGCATTGCGACGAGCCAAATGCGGCGGTTCGCCAGCACCAACGTCGGCAATAACTGATCCATTTACCAGCACCCATCCAGGGTCATGGACGGTGTCCTGGTCGTTGACGGTGACCACTGCTCCACCCGTTAGGAGTGTGGAACCGGGTTGGTCCGATTCCCCAGGGTCTGGCATCAGGGAGTCCAGGTGGCGAAAGCGTCGATTACCGGGATCATGTCGTCCATTAGCGGGTAGAGGATCGGACATGTCACTCCGGCGTCCACGAACTCGGCGACCGTGTCCATGCACTCGGTGGTTGTTCCGACCGCCATCAGGGATCGAGCCAGGTCGTCTGGGATTAGGTCAGCCGCCCGACGGTAGTCAGCCTCGGTAGCTGGCCAGCCAACTACCTCCTGGACGCGAGCCACCAGATCAGGGTCGGCACCGCTGGCTTCCATGATGTGTGGTTCGGTGCCCAGGTAGTAAGCGACGAGCGACTTTCCGGTTCGTACTGCTTCATCCGGGTCGTCGTCGGACAGGGAGCAGACCAGGAGTTCGGGTCGGTCGATTTCGTCGATAGTGCGGCCAGACCGTCTAGCGCCTTCAGCTACGCGGTGTACCGCTTGGCGGATGTAGTCCGGCGTAACTACATAGTTGAGGACAACGCCATCGCACAGCTCTCCGGCGAGCTCCAGAGCTTTTGGACCAGTAGCGCCAAGGTAGATCGGTATGTCGCGAGGTCCCCGATCCCCGTAGGCCACGTCGAGCCGCACGCGGTCGAGACTTACGAACTCTCCCTCGTAACTGACTTCCTCCATAGTGAACAGAGACCGTATGACCTCAATGTTTTCCCGAAGGGCCTTCAGGGGGCGCCGCCGATCTTCGCCTACTCGAGAAGCGATGGGCTCCCACCAGGCGCCCAGACCTAGCATGGCGCGGCTACGTCCATCGCGAGTCGGCCCGGCTAGTTCCCACATCGTGCTCCACGATGCGGCAATCACCGCAGGATTACGTGTCCATATTGGGAGCACTCCGGATCCAACGCGGGTGAAACGGGTCTCGGCGAGCAGCGCTCCCATCATTACTACACAGTCTCGAGCCAACCTGGTGTCGGCCTGCCAGATCTCGGTTATACCCCTTTCCTCTGCGTACCGGGCCATTTCCAACTCGTAGGAAACAGGGTGTTTGTCCTGGAAGTAGAGGGCGATTCGTTGCTCCATGCCCGGTGACGTTAGTTCGTGCCCTCACAGCGCTCCGTGTCGTCGACGGCCTACTGTCAAGCCATGACCAGTACACCTATTCGACCTGATGGCATTGCTCCACCGGTCGCGAACTTTGCCCATGCGGTGCTGTCCGAAGCCTCAGGACAGATCCTCCACACAGCGGGTGTGGTACCGGTTCTTCCGGATGGAACGGTGCCTGAGGGCCTCGCCGAGCAGGCATCAACAGTGTGGTCCAATGTCTTGGCAATCCTGTTCGAGGCATCCATGAGGCCGGCCAACGTTGTTTCGGTAACCACCTATGTGGTTCCGGGTCAAGACCTTGGTGTGGTTATGGCAGAACGGGACCGTGCACTCGATGGACGCCTGGCTGCCTCGACACTGGTGGTAGTACCAGAACTTGCCCAGCCGGCGTGGAAGGTCGAAGTCGCGGTCATAGCCATCGGCTGACGGCTAATCGGCTAGGGGTCAATCTACGCCTGTGGTCGTCTCGTGCCAGCGGCCAATCGCCCGTTGCTGGAGCCAGCCAAAGGACAGGAATACCGTTACCCCGAGGGCAGAAGACATGATCACGGCGGCAAGCAACTCCTCGCCCTGGAGTTGGTTGGCATACCGGCGCAGCAGTTGTCCAATGCCAGCGTCGCCCTTTCCGAAGAAGAAGTCTCCGACGATGGCACCGATGACCGATAACCCAGCCGAGATCCGCAGTCCGGCGAAGATCGCCGGCAGGGCAGATGGGAACATGAGCTTGCGCATCCGTGTAACCCGGCCAGCATGGTGAAGTGTGAACAAGTCGTGCAGGCCACGGTCAGCCGACTGCAGCCCGAACAGGGTGTTAACGATGATCGGGAAAAGCGAAATGATCACGCAGACCACGACCCGTGACCTCTGGCCAGTTCCGAACCAGAAGGCGATGAGGGGGACAATGGCCAGAATCGGGATGGCTTGAAGTGTGACCATGAACGGAAAGATGGCCCGTTCCACGACTTTGGCCTGGCTCATCAGGATCGCCAGTACGAATCCGATGCAGATGGCGATGGCCAGACCGATCATGGCCACCTTGGTACTGGACCAGAGGGATAGGAGGATGTCAGAGAGATTGTCCCAATCCAGAAAGCCCACCTGCACCACTTCGTGGGGAGGACGGAGCAAAAAACGACGTCGAGGTTCTAACAGCCCGTAGGAAAGGAGATACCAGACTCCCACGAACCCGGAACCGAGGGTAATAGGCGGAAGTATTCGTTCGATCAGACTCTGGACTGCTCCAGGTCTCTGAGTTGCCGATCGGTTAATCATGCGTATGCCCCGCGAAGTTTCAAAGAGACCTCACCGCAGAGTTCAGCGAACGACGGATCAAATCGGAGTTCTGGGAGGCGAGGGTAGTCAAAATTGATGTTGAACTCTTCCACTATCCGTCCAGGTCGAGCGGACATGACCAACACCCGTGTCGAGAGGAACACCGCCTCGCTGATCGAGTGGGTGATGAATAACCCTGCGAACCCCTCAGTCCGGAATAGGCGCTGCGTTTCATCGTTCAGGTGCTCCCGAGTGATCTCGTCCACTGCGGCAAACGGCTCGTCGAATAGGAAGACCGGAGGTTTCAGGGTCAGCGATCTGGCTAGCGAGCAACGCATTTTCATTCCACCAGAGAGGGCTTTCGGGTAGTGCCCCTCAAAGCCTGATAGCCCGACCAGTTCGATTGCCGCGGTGGCGATTCGCTTGCGTTCCTGACTCTCGACACCGTGGAGTTCCGCTAACAGTTCCACATTGCCCTGGACCGTCCTCCAGTCCTGGAGAGTGGGGTCCTGGAACACGTAGCCCAACTGGTCTCGGTCCGCGTGCACGGAGCCAATGGTGGGTTCCAGAAGCCCGGAGGCGATTTTTAGAAGTGTTGATTTTCCGCAGCCTGATGGACCTACGACCGTCACGAACTCTCCCTGGTCCACGGTAAAGGAGATGTCCTGAAGGGCTTCGGTCCCGTCAGGAAAGACCATGCCCGTTTCTTCGAACGCCAGCGATCCGGTTTCTGGCCCTATTCGATCTGACTCCATCAAGTCCTCCCCACCCGCTATTCCACCTCGCGTGACACGGTCAGTGGAAGAGTGCAGGCTGGACCGTAACCGTGCCAGTTAGCCAGATGCGAGATGCAGCCGGAAAAGTGGTCGCCTATTTAGGAGCGTGCCTTGTGACGATGCGAGTTGGAACATTCCTCTTCGGAGGAGTGGAGATGGATGACGCTGGCGGTGGGCCGCCGGCTTCGACGGACCGAAGGTATGACAACGACGCCATATGGCAAGCCACCGAACGACTAGTTGATGCAGGGGTAACAGCCGAGCGACTTGGCTACGACTCCTATTGGCTAACTGAACACCACTTCCAGCACGAGGGATACGAGGTGGTGCCGAATGGTCTGATGCTGGGTGCAGTTATTGCCGAACGGACGGAGCGCATCCGCCTCGGGATGGCCTTTAACATCATTCCCCAATGGAACCCTTTGCGGTTCGCCGAAGATTTTGCCACTTTGCACAACATCTCGGGCGGTCGGGCCATCCTCGGGGTGGGGCGGGGCACGGTGCCACGAGAAGCTGAGACGCTGGGAACGCGAATTGGGAGTTTCGATAATCCCAGTCAGGTGAAGGCTGATGACCTAAACCGTCAACAGTTTGACGAGGCCATGCAGGTCATCCAGATGGCGCTCGACCAGGAGACCTTTGCGTTCCACGGCGAGGTTTATGATTTCCCACCGCCTGGGATCCCAGACCGTGGGGGCACTGTCAAGGAACTCACGCTCGTTCCTCGCCCTCGGTATCCCTATGAGACGTGGCAGGCCATTACTTCGCCTCCCACCCTCGAGCAGGTACCCCGGCGCGGTTGGGGGGGAGTTTTCTGGAATAACCATCCAACTTTCCTTACAGAGCGTTGGAGCCGGTTTGCTGAGGTCTACGAGGAGGCCCACGGTCGGGCACTAGCGCGTGGCGAGAAACGGATGCTGGTGTTGTGCACTCGGGTCGAAGATACGCGCGAGCAGGCTGTCGAGAAATTGCGTCCTGGCCACGATGAGTTCTGGAAGTTCCTCGGCCCCTACGGCTGGAGTAAGGGGTACATGGGCGCGGATGGTCGCCCTGCACCGGCCGGTCTGGTCCCGACTCTCGAGGAGTCGCTCGACCAACGGATCTTTTTGGCTGGTTCACCGGCAGACATGGCCGATTCGATCGGCTGGTATCGGGACCTAGTGGGCGTCGAGGACCTCCTGCTTTTCCCCGGCATGCCCGGCGACTCTTACGACGTCGTTGAAGAGCAGATGGCACGGCTCGCCGAAGAAGTTCTGCCGCTCCTTTCCTGATGTCTGAACCAAAGTGAGTTCCCAGCCGACCCGGGATGCCGAGGTGATAGTGGTAGGTGGCGGCCACAACGGTCTGTTGTGTGCCAGCTACCTAGCCCGGGCTGGTGTCGACACTCTTGTGCTAGAGGCCCGCCCAACTGCAGGTGGTTGCGCTTCGACGGTCGAGGGTCTCGGGGCCCGCTTCAACGTGTGTCACTGCACACATTCGTTGATCCGGACACTCCCGCTAGTTGAGGAGTTGGGCCTGGACGATCACGGCCTTTCGTACCTTTCGACGGACGCCGATTCAGTGTTCTCCTTCCACGACGGCCGAGACCCCTGGGTCTTGTTCCACGACGCCGAGCGCACCGTCGAAGGCCTTGCCGCCACCCATCCGGGTTCGGTCCCCGGTTATCGCCGTTATCTTGCCGACACCCTGCCGGTAGCCGACCTGCTCATAAACCTGTTGAGGACTCCGCCCACAGCGCCACGGCTGGCAGCCAGCGCGTTCCGTCGTCGGGCCCGAGGATTGAGCCGCCTCCTGAGGTGGTCACGGGCGAGTGCTTCAGAAATCCTCGGTCAATACTTTGACGATTGGCGCCTCGCCATGCCTGCAGCAGGAATGGGACCCACGGTCTGGGGCGTGGCGCCTGAGGCGCCGGGTACCGGGTTAGCGGCTCTGGCTTACTCAATGCGACACCTGGTGGAGAGTGGCCGGCCGGCTGGGGGCAGTGGAGCGCTGGTGGACGCCATCCGTGGGTCGTTCGAAGCTGCTGGTGGTCGGATTCGGTGCGAAGCAAGGGTGGAGTCGCTGCTGCTGAGCAATGGTCTCGTCGAGGGGGTCGTTCTGTCCGATGGCACGCATCTCCAGGCAGACACTGTGGTTGCGGCATGCGACCCGTCTGACGTGTTTGTTAGTTGGCTTAGAGATGATGCGCCCCCGTCGGCTAGTCGACTTGTTAGACAGTGGCAACGAAGGTCTCCACCGATGGGTTACCAGTCCAAGGTGGACGCCGTGCTAAGTGGCATTCCGGTTCCTGCGGTGGCCGGGGGACTCCGGGAACACATCTCGGGCTTCGATCCGGTCGGACACACCATGGTGGTCTCACCCTCACCCGATGAGTTGGTACAAGCCCATCAGCGACGGGTCTACGGGCAGGTAGCCGATCGACCGACCCTGCTCATCGATGTGCCGTCCCTGGTGGACCCGCTGATGTCCCCGGCGACAGATCGACATGTGCTCAGCCTCGAAGTGCTCTTCACCCCTTATGACCACCCTGGGGGCTGGAAGTCATCAACCGAACCTGACCGTTGGCTAGACCTCTGGGCAGGCCAGATGGTCCCCGAGGCTCGTGATTTGGTAATGGAATGGCGTGTGACGACCCCAGATCGCTACGAGACGGAGTTCTCACTACATCAGGGGTATTCGCCGGCCTGGGCCGGTTCTCCATTGGACGCCTTTTTGGGGCGCGCTCCGGAGTTGACCCGCTATCGGACACCGATAAGATCGGAAG
>ENA-ORXI01001793-ORXI01001793.1-sediment-metagenome-genome-assembly--contig:-NODE-1793-length-16343-cov-6.491639_pt1 | contig 16343 bp, 16 predicted proteins | sample MGYA00237861_ERZ511468 | MGnify/ENA primary metagenome ERZ511468 (study PRJEB26299, sample SAMN06266213) | sediment metagenome | isolation source: Hudson Canyon methane seep mesocosm | place... | reverse complement strand
GTATCAGAGCTCGTTATTGTTCAGGGACAACCAAACATCAATGTCCAGTAGGACTTGCAACTCAAGATAAGTCTAAAAGAAGAAAATATTTTGTGAATAAACACTCTAATTATATTAGGGATTATCATAAGAATTTACTTAAAAGTATCAAAGGACTATTGGCTATAATGGGTTTAAAAAACATTCATCAAGTTAATAAACACAAAATCATGTTTTTAGACCGAAACTCTAAAGTGCATGATAATATTGATGATGTCTTTGGACGTATTCTTGATTTGGGTAAAGATACAGAAAATGACATTGTTAAGTATAAAGAATAGTCATAAATTTAGGATAAAAGATGAAAATAAAATTAAACTGTGATATGGGTGAAGGAATCGGGCTTGATGAAGAAATTATGCCTTTTATAGATATGTCTAATTTGGCATGTGGTTGTCATGCGGGTGATGCTTTAACCATGCAAAAATCAATACCATTAGCCATTGTAAATAATGTAGAAATAGGGGCACATCCCTCTTATTTTGACCGTGAGAATTTTGGAAGAGTAAGCATGGATTGTACTTCTGAAGAAATTAATGCACTTATACTGTATCAATTGGGTGCTTTAGATGCTTTTTGTAAAGTCAAGAATACAAAAGTTACCTATGTAAAACCACATGGTGCTTTGTATAATGACATGATGAAAGATGAAAAAATATTTAAAGCAATTTTAAAAGCAATTGCTTCATATGATAAAAATATAAAGTTGATGATTTTATCCAACAGTGAAAATGAAAAATACAAAGATATCGCAAAAATATTTGGTTTGTCTTTGTTGTACGAAGTGTTTGCCGATCGAAATTATAATGATGATGGTTCTTTAGTCTCAAGGACTCAAGACAATGCAGTGATTCATAACGATGCGGAAGTATCTGCAAGGGTGAAAGTCCTTAAAAGTGAGGGATATATCAGAAGCATCAATAATCAGAAATTATTTTTGCAAACAGATGCTATTTGTGTTCATGGAGATAATGAGCAAGCTTTATCATTTATCAAATTGTTAAAAAAAGTGCTGTCATGATGGAAATAAAACTTGCCTCAGTTGATTCTGTTATTATCTATTTCTCAAATGAGATATCACAAGAAACATCACTGATTGTTAAAAATGCGTATAGGATTTTAAAAGAAGAGAATAATAAAGCTTTAATTGAAATAGTACCTTCTTATAGTTCTATACTTATTTCATATGATATCTTTAATTATGATTTTAAGAGTATATGTGAGTATCTTGAACAGATATTACAAACCATAGATATTAAACAAACCCAGAGTAAAAATATTATTAATATTGATGTTTATTATGGTTTGGATGTGGGTTTGGATTTAAAAAGATTAAGTACACTATCTAATTTAAGTATTGATGAGATTATTACTGTGCACTCTTCTAAAGTTTATGATGTATATGCAATAGGCTTTTTGCCAGGTTTTGCATTTATGGCAAGTGTCGATGATTCCATTGCCATCCCACGACTGGAAACTCCTAGAAAAAAAATACCTAAAGGCTCAGTTGCAATTGCTAATAATCAAACAGCTGTTTACCCCATTGATAGTCCAGGAGGCTGGAATATCATAGGAAAGACGGCTTTTGAATTGTTTGATAAAAAATTAGAATCTCTATCTCCTTTAAATATTGAATCAAAAATAAAATTCAATTCTATATCAAAAGAGGAGTTTTTAGCACAAGGAGGCACATTATGAGTGGATTTGAAGTAATAAACAGTGGTATTTTTACCCTTCTTCAAGACAGAGGAAGATTTGGATTTACTCATCTTGGAGTAGCTAACTCAGGCGTTATGGACGAGTATGCAGCATTTATGGCTCAAAAGCTGTTACACAATGATATTGATATAAATATCTTAGTAATGGCTTTTGGAAATGTCATTTTTAAATCAACATCACGTACGATGATTTCCGTTTGTGGAGCACAGTGTGAATTTTTTATAAATGATATTAGCAAAGATATTTGGCAGACTCATAGTATCAATGCAGGTGATATTATAAAAATTGGAAAGATATTGAAAGGCCAAAGGGTATACTTGGCTGTAAAAGATGGGTTTTATGTTAAAAAAGAGTTTGGAAGCAATTCTACAACTATAAAAGAGGAAATGGGTGGTTTGAATGGCAAGCAAATAAAAAAGAACGACTTTTTGCCATATAAAAAGTATGATACTTTATTAGCTCAAAGACTGAAAAAGGAACATGTACCAAAGTATGATCAAGATATTTTAACTCTTAGAGTAATATTGTCTTATCAAGAGGATAGTTTTAGTGCCTTAGAAAAAGAGAAGTTTTTTAACTCTGTTTATACTGTTACAAGTGATTTTAACAGAATGGCTTGTAAATTAAAGGGAGAAAAAATAACGTCAACGCTTGATGGAATTATTTCTGAAGGAATCAGTTTTGGTTCGATTCAAATACCAAAAGATGGACAACCTATTATTTTGCTCAAAGAGAGACAAACCATTGGAGGTTATCCTAAAATTGGTTCAGTTTTAAGTATTGATTGTTTTAAATTAGCACAAAGAAAAATAAATTCAAAAATAAGATTTGAAAAAATAGATATAATAGAAGCACAAAAAAAATTAAAGGATTTTTATGGCACATTTTTTTGATGAATTAAATGATCAGATGAAAGATTTTATTTCTAATCAACAAATGTTTTTTGTATCAATTGCACCTAAAGTTGTAAAGAAATAAGGTTATTTCTTTACAATACTTTCAATCTTCTTTTTATCCATATCTTCTAAATCAGCAGTGATTTCTAATATCTTTTGAAAAGAATCATTAGCTATAAATTTCACAGCTCCAAAAGTAAAGTTGGTTTTGAATGTCAGACCAGATTTACTTTTGAGTGTAGAATTAGAAAAATCAAGCCTGATATTGCTTACATAAGATATGATATTGCTGAGATTTTCATTTTTGATGAAAAGTACAAATTGGTCATTACTGTATCGGGCAATTTGAAAATCTAGGTTTTCTTTTTTAAGTTTTTGACTTAAAAATTTTGTAACATAAATGACTACATTATCAGCGATTAAATTTCCATATTTATCTACAATGTAATTAAAATCATTGATATCAATAAACAGTAAAATCCCATTGTATCCAAAGGTTCCATCTTCTTTAAGGGCATGATTATATACCCATTTTCGATTATAAACCTTCGTTAATTCATCAAGGTAAATCATTTTTCTGAGTGAATCCAACTCTTCTTTCATTACAGATAATGAAGAGTTAATAGTATTTAGTTTAGCGGTGTCTTTATTATGAATGGCATCTTGTGCATCTTTGGTTGCTTTTGATAATTCATCCATGTTTTTAATGGTTTTTTTCATGTATTCATTGATACTTTTGAGTTCATCAACCAGTACTGAACTCACTTCTTTTTCGAATGATGCATCTGTTAAGTCTACTTCTATTTCTTTTGCATTTTTATCAAAAGACTCAAAATATGATGAAGGTAAGATGATTTCATTTTGTAGTAAATCTTGAACCGTCTTATCTGTAATCTTTTTAAGTTTTTTTTTCATTTATTTCTCCACAATATCTTTAATTGGTAATGGTTTTTGAATGTAATAACCTTGAGAACAATCAATTCCTAAAGATTTTACATATCTAAATATTTTTAAATCACTTACAAATTCTGCAATAAGTTTTATGTTTTGTTTTTTACAAAATCCAACAATACTTTTTATCAGATTTGAATAAATTTCTTCATCAATTTTTTGAATTAATGAGCCATCGATTTTTATATAATCTACATTAAGTTTTAAAATATAATCATAATTTGAAAAACCTGTTCCAAAATCATCAATTGCAATTTTTACTTTATAATCTTTAATTTTATCTATGAACTCATTAATTATATCAAAATTATTAATTTTTTCACTTTCTAATATTTCAATGGTTAAGTATTTTCCGGTATTGTCTTTTTGAAGTCTATTCATTATGATTTTGTTAATGAGAGGATTAACAATATCATTATATTCCATGTTAATACTGATGTTTATTGAATGTTGTTTTATAATGTCAAAGACCTTATTTATAAGGATTTCCATCAATTTATCATAGAGTCTGTATTTTTTTGATTTTTCTAAAAAAGTGTGTGGCAATATGATGTTACCTTCTGTATCAAAAAGTCTCATCAGTGCCTCATATTTAAAAATATTATCACTGTTATTGTCATAAATTGCTTGAAAATAGGGTTCGACTTTGTTTTGGTCAATATTATATTTTATTAAGTCAACCAAATTATGATTCAATGATTCATTAACAAATAAATTTGAATCAAAATACATGTAGCTTTCATAGTTTAATTTGGCATTTTGAAGCGCTTTTTCTGCATAAACAATTAATCGATCATTATCGCTTTTTGAACAACCAATGGTGATATTTATATTAATTTTCATTTTGGGTGTGCTGATATTATATTGATGTGTTTGAACGGTATCCAATAATAAGTTTTTAATTTTTATTAATATTGAATCATCTAAATCATCAAAAAAAGTCAGTGAAAATACATCTGAATGTTGTTTTTTTAATTTGTAAGGTGTTTTTTTGTTTAAACTATTTAAAAGAAGCGGTGATATTTCATTTTTTATTAGGTTTTTTATTAGATTTCTTAATTGCTTGATGATTAAATCACCATTGTTAAATCCATAAACAGCATTAATATCTTTCATATACAAAATATCAATTAAAAAAAGAGTTTTGATGCATTTTTTATTTTTAATACGATTTAATAAATTAATTAAAAACAATGACCATACTCCTTTTATAAACATACCTATCAATTATAGTTAGTTATTCCTAAAAAGAATGATATTTTTTAATAAAATAATAATTTATTTATATTTAATTAATAATTGTAATAACGTTAAAGACCTATATTGTTATAATTTAGTAATAATATCACATTTTTATCACAATGTAATAACTTACTAGAATACTCTTTTTATTTTATAATTACGGGATATTATTACTTTAACTCTTTATTATAAATTATAATTATCATTTGTAATATTTTTTTTAATCATATAGGAGTAAGATAGTATAAATAGTGGTATCTGGCTTATTTTTTTGATAAGGAGGCACTTGTGTTAGTTATTGAAATTAATGATATAAAAGAAATTATAAACAAAATTGGATTGGATGGATTTTTTAAAAAATTAATTGTCCAGCTTGAAACAGATTTTTCAAATTGGGATGAATTTGAGAAAGTTCCCAGAGTTGCTTCTCACACAACAAAAGGGGTGATAGAACTGATGCCAATTTGTAATAAAGAGCTGTATGCATACAAGTATGTTAATGGACATCCTAAAAATCCCACATTAAATAAATCTACAGTTATGGCAATAGGTTCTTTGTCTCATGTAAGCACGGGAGAGCCTATATGTTTAAGTGAAATGACAATCCTGACTGCATTAAGAACCGCAGCTATTTCTGCACTGTGTGGAAAATATTTAGCAAAAAAAGACTCTTCAACGCTTACCTTAATAGGTACAGGAGCTCAAAGCGAATTTCAAAGTTTGGCATTTTCTACACTGTTTGATATAAAAACAATAAAATATTTTGATGTGGATGAAAATGCAATGTTAAAGTTTGAAAAAAACATGTCCCAATATGATTTTGAATTAATACGATGCCAAAACAGCCGTGATGCAGCAAAAAACACAGATATTATTACAACCATTACTGCTGATAAAACCAATCAAACGATTCTAACAACCAATATGCTAGAAAAAGGGGTTTATATAAATGCTGTAGGTGGAGATTGTCCAGGTAAAACAGAATTACAAAAAGAGATACTAGAAAACGCGAAAGTAGTTGTAGAGTACATCCCTCAAACAAAAATAGAAGGAGAAATACAGCAAACAGGAGAGGGTGTTGTATATTGTGAAGTACATGAATTACTAAAAGGTGAAAAAAAAGGCAGAGTTAATAATGATGAAATCACCGTTTTTGATTCAGTAGGATTTGCATTGGAAGATTTTTCAGTATTGAAGTTGGTTTATGATTTAGCACAAATGTATAATATTGGAAAAGAAGTTGCATTAATTCCAAGTCAAGATGATCCCAAAAATTTATTTTTAAATATATTATAAGGCAAGGGTGTACTTATTATGTCAAATGGAAACAGTAGATTTATTCGACTTGTTGAAGTGCATTCTGATATAGCAGGTGCTCAAAGAGGTTCAAGAAAAGCCATTGAAGCTTTGATAGATAGTAGTAACCAAAGAGGGTCAACCTATTTTGAAAAGTACCCAGCAGAAGTTATTTTAGATGAAAATCACTCTTATAAAGAAGGAACAAAATACAAATATGCAAAATTTATTGATAAAGTTACGTTGGTTATTCAACGAGTGGCGCAAAGAATAAAAGAGTTAAGACAGGACAAATTTTTCCCCATTATTATTGCAGCCGATCATTCTACCTCTGCTGGAACGATGGCAGGTCTAAGGCTTGCCCATAGCAACGACGAAATAGGGGTTGTTTATATTGATGCCCATGCAGATTTACACAGTCCGTTTACCACTCCATCAGGTAATTTACATGGCATGCCACTTTGTATTGCAACCGCACTTGATAATGAAGAATCCAAAATAAATAATATTACTGAAGAAGAATTGAAATATTGGAATAATATTAAAGGTTTAAGTGGAGAAAAACCATCAATAAAAGCCTCTAACATCGTCTTTTGCGCGCTTCGAGATTTTGAAAAAGCAGAAGAAGATTTGATTAACAAACATAATATTAAAAACTACTCAACGCATGATATCACGATGATGGGAGTAAAAAAAGTTGTTGAGAATATATTTAATAATTTAAGTCATTGTAAACATATTTATATATCTTTTGATGTAGATAGTATAGATCCTTTATATGTTCCAGGTACAGGAACTCCATCAAAAGGGGGTTTGAGTTTTGAACAAGCCCTGCAATTAAATATAGAATTGATAAAAAATCAAAAAGTATGTTGTTGGGAAATAGCAGAAATAAATCCAAAACTTGATATTAATAATATCTCAGGAAAGTTTTCATTTCATATTCTAGAAAAAATCACCAAAGAACTCCTAAAAAATTACTAAATAACTTATTTTAATTAATTATTAATTTTATGTATTAATATTATTTATTTAATAAATATTTAGTTACAATAATTGAATTTAAATTATTTCTAGGATAAACGATGCCTAAAACTTTCAAAAATTTTATATTCAGCATTCATGTATTATTGTTAACAACTATTTTTATATTGTGTTTTGTATTTACTACGTATTTACATACCTCATTAACCCAAGAACAAGCAATCAAAAATTCTGATTCTATTTCAAACCAAATATACTCTTCTATGTACCAAGTTATGAAAAAAGGATGGAGTAGAAGTGATTTAGAAGTATTTACAAGTTCTATAAAAGATAACTTTAAAAACAGTGAATATGAAATAGGTATTTACAGATCAGCAGCAGTAAAAGAAATGTTTGGAATGGCAGAAGAACCAATAAAAGATTATTATGTTGCACAAGCCCTAAAAAATGGACAAAAAATACAAAGGTTTGAAGATAATATTGTACGAAAGATTTTACCTTTAAATGCAAAACAAGAATGTCTTTCTTGTCATTCAAATGTTAAAGTGGGTGATACGTTGGGTGTCATTGATGTTCAAGAAGACTTAAATGAAATTTTTGAAAGTACACAAGAAAACTTCATTTGGTTTTTTCTCATTATTATTCCTTTATTTGGAATTGCAGCATATGTTTCATCTAAGTTTACTACAGATAAATTATCTCATTCAATTGGTTTATTTCATGAACGAATTGAAAATATAAATTCAATAGAGGATTTTAAAGACTTTAAAGCATCTGATTTAGACTTACATTTTAAAGAGATGAACAGTGTGATAAAAGACATAGATGTTTTAGCAAATAAATTAAAAAATGTTGCAGTGGATAAAGAAATATTGGAATTTGAAGTTAAATTACTGGACAAGTTTATCATTACAACAGATGTGGTTCAAGACTGGCGGGAATTTATTAATAATTTACTTTTTGAAATCAATAAAGTTATGACCACATATACGTTAATGACGGTCTTTAGAGTGGGTGATGATCAATTTGAAATTGATATTTTTTGGTTGGGAATTCCAAGTGCTAATACTAAAAAACTCTTTGAAGAGTATGTAAATAATTCAATTAAAGATTCTGAGTTATTTGAAGGGATGAGTGATTTTATTATTAAACATGTTATTGCTGATACTTCAAGAAAACTTGATGATTCTCTTGTTGCAGATATCAATTATCGTACGAAATCACTCTTTTTAGATGCTCCAAAAATTGGAGGAGTTGTAGGAATTGGTGTGCAAGCAGATTTAACTATTGATCCTGTACGTTATATTGTGATTGATTCTATTTTGACAACAATGGCCAATTTGGTGGGTTCAGTTAAAGCCATCAATAAATACACTGAAGACTTAGAATTTTACGCTGCACGTGACCCTTTAACTAATCTATTTAATCAAAGAATATTTAATGATATGCTTGATTATGAAATAAAAAGAGCAAAAAGACATGAATACAAATTTGCATTAGCCGTACTTGACTGTGATAATTTTAAACATGTAAATGATACGTATGGTCATATGTTTGGGGATAAATATTTACAATCAATAGCTGATATACTAGAGCGTGAAAAAAGAGATGAAGATATTATTGCTCGATATGGAGGAGATGAATTTACCATTATCTTGCCAGAGTGTGATTTAAATGGGGCGGTTACAACTTCAAGACGAATAATGGATGCCATAAGAAATTTTGAACTTGAAACAGACAGTGGTACCAAAGTTAAGTTAACCGCTTCAATTGGTCTTTCTGTTTATCCTGACCATGCAATGAATAAAAAAGAGTTGTTTTTTATTGCTGATGGGATGATGTATAAAGCCAAAGAAGAGGGTAAAGATTTAGTTAAAGTTCCAAGCAGTGATGATATTGTAAACATTGTAAAAGAAGAAAAGAATAAATCCTCCATGCTTGTAAATGCTCTAGCAAATGAACAAATAGTGCCATATTTCCAACCAATTCAACCTGCTAATGATACAGATTTGGTTATTCATGAACTGCTTATGCGTATAAAAGTTGGCGATAAAATCTTTTCTGCCTTTGAGTTCATTGAAACGGCTGAAGGTATGAATTTAATCAATAAAATGGATCTAATGGTTATTCAAAAAGCATTTGAAAAAATTAAAGAATCAAATTACAAAGGAATATTGTTTATTAACTTGTCTCCAAAATCATTAATTGTTGGAGATTTTATTAACACCATTAATGCACTTGTAAAAGAATATGAAATAGACAAAGATAAAATAGTTTTTGAAATAACAGAAAGAGAGACTGTAAAAAACTTTTCTTTATTAGAAAAATTTGTATTAAATTTAAAATCAGAGGGTTACAAATTTGCCATTGATGATTTTGGTTCTGGATTTTCTTCCTTTCATTATATTAAAAAATTTCCAATTGATTATTTAAAAATTGATGGTGATTTTATTATCAATATCAATAAAGATAAAAAAGACAAAGCCTTTGTTCGAAGTATGGTGACCTTGGCCCATGAACTTGGGGTTAAAACAGTTGCAGAGTTTGTTGAAGATCAAGATATATTAGATGAATTAGAAACTTTGGGTATCGATTTTTATCAAGGATATTATATTGGTAAACCTTCACAGGATTTTGTATTATAAACTGGTATTAGAATTTAGTATTTAATCTTGGATGTTTACAACCCGTTAAGTAAATAAATACTACAATTTTAATACAATTGCAGTAATAAGTTATCTAAGGAACTCGATGCATAAAAAAAGAAAGATTCAAAAAAAAAGAAGTACCAATATAAAATTTATTTATGGGCTTACTATCCTGGGAGCATTGTTAATAGCTCTCTCACTATTTGAACGTGAAAATCCTACCCATGCATCTGCAAATACATCAAGTAGTGGAATGACGTCAAAAACTAAAAGTTTTCAACCTACTGATACCAAAAAAGATTCACCTGGAAAACTTTTATGGGGACGTGACTTTTAACGTTAATATAAAACGCATTTAAATTATTTTCCAAACAATTATGTGACATTATTCACTTTTTACGCAGATTATTGTATCATTGCATAGATTAGATTGTAAAAGGATTTAATTTGAATAAAATACTCCTTAACCTTTTTTTGATAACGAGCCGTATAAAGCGCTAAAAAATGAATTTTATCAGTAAAATTATTTTGAGTATCATTTTCATTAATTTTGTATTTGTATTGTTTTTTACAGATCATATTTTAAGAAATGAACAAAAAGAACAGTTATCAAACTTACATGATAAAATAAAACAAGACAAACAAATCTTACAAAAAATAAATTCTGTTGCCTTATATGACTTAGATATATATACCTTAAATACAAACTTAAAAACATTTTTCAATACCAAAGAAATAGTAAGAATAGAAATTCAAGACAATCTTGGAGTTTACATAAACTTTGAAGATAAAAACTACGATAAAAAAGAGACCATAAAAAGTACAATTGATTTAGGTTATGAAAATGAAAAATTGGGTTTGATAACCATTTTATATTCAAAAGCTCAAATCAATAAACAGTTTGAAGAATTTAAAACAGAATTAACAACTTTTTCAATTATTCTAACGGTTGTATTATCTTTGATTATTTATCTTCTGATTAAACAATTTACAAAACCCATCATTGAGCTCTCACGAGCTACAGATAAAATTGCAATGGGAGATTTAGAGTGTGAAATCAATATAAATCATAAAGATGAAATAGGAAACCTAGCTAATAAATTTAGACATATGCAAGAGTCCTTAAAAGATAAAATAAATTCCTTGTCTTCCAAGAATGATGAGTTATTAAATGAAATCAATCAAAAAAGTAAAATACAAAAAAACTTATTGGAAGCCTATAATATTATCAATAAAAGCCCAGCGGTGGTATTTTTATGGAAGAATAAAGTTGGTTTTCCTGTTGAATATGTCTCTAGCAATGTTTGTCATTTGTTTGGATATTCCGAAGAGTGTTTTATTAGAAACAGAGTCAGCTTTAAAGATATCATTTTAGATGATTATCTCAAAAAAACAATATACAAAATGATTGAAACTCAAAACACACTTATGATAAATTTTACAGACTTTGAAAATAAACCCTTTCAAATTAAAACAAAAGAGGGTTTTGTAAAATGGATAAGTATTAAAACATATGAAAAGCTGGATTCAAATGGAAATATTACTCATTTTCAAGGCTTGATTTTAGATGTGACTTCTGAAATTAGTACATTAAATAAACTGAGTGAATCAAAACTGCATTATCAAAATTTAATAGAAAATAACATCGCAGCCATTATTATTAAAACAAATAAAAATAAAATAAGCATGACCAATAAAAAAGCAAGAGAGCTATTAGGACTTACTGATAATCAACTTGAGGGAATTGAAGTATTGCCATTAAATTGGAAAATTTTAAATGCTCAAGGTCAAGAAATTGGATTAGAGCAAATGCCATCAAACAGAATATTTGAAACAAAGAGTAATATTTTTAATGAAATCATTGGTATTTTACACTCCAAAAATGAAGATATTGTTTGGATTTTGGTTAACGCGTATGCAGAATTTAACTCTCACGGTGAAATTCAAAGAGTTATTTCAACGTCAATTGATATTTCTGAAATTAAAAAAGCAGAAAACAAAATAAACAGTTTAAACAGTGAATTGGAAACCAGAGTTAAAAATAGAACGAAAGAATTAACAAAATCTAAAAAAGAGTTACAAGAAACAATCAGTACTCTTCAACAAGCTCAAGAGCAATTGGTTCAAAATGAAAAAATGGCCAGTCTTGGAAATCTTGTTGCTGGTGTTGCTCATGAAATTAACACCCCAGTGGGTACGGGTTTAACAGGAATCACTCATTTGGTCTGGGAAACACAAAACTTGGAAAAACTGTATAAAAACAATGAAATGACACAAGAAGAATTTGAAGAATATATTGTGACATTAAAGGATATAGGAGAATCTGTAACCATATCTTTACGACAAGCTGCTAATCTTATTAGCAGTTTCAAACAAGTAGCTGTGGATCAATCTTACAGTGAAATTAGAGAATTTAATGTCAAAAAATACATTGATGAAATATTATTAAGTATTAAAACAAAAATTAAAGAAACCAATATTAAAGTCAAAGTTGATTGTTCACATGATGTTATACTTAACAGTTATCCTGGAGCATTTTCTCAAGTGATTACTAATTTGGTGATGAACTCTTTAGTACATGCTTTTAACAAAGAGGATAATGGTTTGATTGCGATTGAAGTATTAGAAGAAAATGAAAATATTAAGATTATTTACAGAGATGACGGAAATGGAATAAGCAAAGAGAATTTAATAAAAATTTATGAACCCTTTTTTACAACAAAAAGAGCACAAGGGGGAAGTGGTCTTGGAATGCACATTATTTACAATATCATTAATTCAAATTTGTATGGAAAAATAAACTGTGTAAGTAAAGAGGGATTGGGTGTTATGTTTGTAATTTATATGAAAAAGGATTTGGATTCAATATAACAAGGAGGAGAGAACAACCTTGTTATATCTAAAAGTGTATTATGCTAATAAGTGTTACTAGGCTTATTAGTTCTTATTTACTTATGCGGGAATTTTAACCAAAAAAAGAAGACTTGTTATTGACATATGTCAATAAATGCTATTTTATTGCTACGTTTATAAAAAAAAACTTAAATTCTTGACATAAATCATGAAAATGTAAATAAAAAGAGTTAAAAAATATGTTTTACTTTTCCTTTTGTTTTATTCTGATAGAATCGCGCATAATTTTATTCATAGTATAATAAGGAAATTATGTGAGAAATATTAATATAAAAGATTTAAAAATTGAAATTAATTTATCAGAGTTATTAAGTGCAATTGATTCAACGAACAGCTTTGATATAGATGTCGATGGAACGGTATATTTAAACAACACAATACCTAAAAATAATGTTGTGATATTTAGTGCCAAAGCACAAGGATCATCAGATTTATTTGATATGCAAACAAAAGTAAAAAATCTTTTTGGTAAAGATTATAAACCTCAAATTGTAGGTTCTCAATGTATTATAACTCCACTGCCTTCATGGATGCATATTTTAGATTTAAACCAAGAAACCATGTTATATTTTGATCATCAAAGTGATGGAGTAGAGTTTTATGAAAATCCAGATATTGAAGATATTGGTTGGAATGCAGCACCGTTGGACATAAAATACAGAGAACTGTGTACATTTATGGAAGAAAATTGTGAAGGTACATTTTTATTTTATGATAATGAAGTACATTTTAATGGTTTTGTAGTGGTTGATGATGTTGAAGCCGTGCGAGTTGCGTTAATGAAATTTGTAAGTGGTTTGATTTACGCAAAAATAGGTAATGATGAATTAGATATTGAAGAACTCGATGAAGACCAAGCTGACTCTTTGATGTTCTTTGAGATAGAGTAGGTTTACAGTGGAAGAACTAATACGTGAATGGGGTTATATTGTTCTGTTCTTATACTCTTTTGGTGGAGGTTTTTTAGCCCTTGCAGTTGCTGGAGTTTTGTCATATACAGGAGATTTAAATATTGTTGCTTCCATTATAGTTGCAGGAACTGCTAACTTTATTGGAGATCAATTTTTATTTACGCTGGCTCGAAACAATAAAAGTTATGCAAAAAATATGATGGCGAAATATGGTAGGAAAGTAGCGCTTGCTCATTTGTTGATGAGAAAATATGGCTCCCCTGTGGTGTTCCTACAAAAATACATATATGGAATAAAAACGTTAATTCCCTTAGCTATGGGACTTACAAAATACAGTATAAAAAAGTTCACTATATTTAATGCCTTTGCAACAGTTGTTTGGGCTCTTGTTGTAGGATATGCAAGTTATTATATGGGTGAAGTTATTTTAAATATGGCCGATGAATTTAAAATATATGGCATTGCTTTAGTGGTTGCAATTATTTTAGGTGTGACTTATTATATTAGGAAAATCTAGTTAAGAGCTCAGGCTCTTAACTTACTTTTTCAATCACTTTTTCAACAACTTCTTCATTCCACAAAATACTGCATCCATACTCTTTATCCAAAATAACATATTTAAAATACTCTCCTGTTCCTTTTCTTCCATGAAGCCTGATGATAACTTGTCCATCTTCCAAAAGTTTTTTCATTTCATAGGTTGAAAAACTTCTTTTATTCCATTTTAAAAACTTATTCGCATAAATCATAAAGGTACAGGTTGAATCTGCAGTAAAAACATAGGCCTCACTTTCATCATACTCTTTTTTTGCATTTGAACAGGCATACAGATTTATATTTTTACCATTGGTTGATATTTTTTTGCTTTGTACAATCCCTTCGCAATAGGGACATTTTCCAAGATTTGACATTTTTTTGCCTTTTTTATTTGTATTGTATAAAACTTTTTTATTTTTTTTTGATTATATTACAAATTGTAATTTATTTAAATTTAGGTAACTATAAGGTTTAATTCATTATAATTTTGATAACTATTATCATTAGGGAAAAATATGAGTAAAATATTAATTGAACAATTGTGCAGTTTTAAACATTATCATTTTGAAGAAAATGGAAAATACATTACAAATGCAAATTTGGCTGATTCAAATGTTAATGAATTTCTTGAAATAATTCATCTTTTAGATTCTCAATTTATAGAGTACAATATTTTAAATGATTTTAATATTTCAATATTAAGTAAAAGATAATTTATTATAAAAATACAAATTTGATCAAATCCTTTAATTATTTGTTATAATTGCAAAAAAGATTAAAGGATAAATCATTTCTGATTTTTCAACACTCAACTTAGACCCAAGTATGTTAAAGAATTTACACTCTTTAGGATACGAACACATGACTCAAATACAAGAAAAAAGTCTTCCTCATACCTTAGCAAACTCTGATTTAATTGCAAAAGCAAAAACAGGTAGTGGTAAAACTGCTGCTTTTGGAATCTCACTTCTTACAAAATTAAATGTAAAAAGATTTAGAATCCAAGGTTTGATTTTGTGTCCTACAAGAGAGCTTGCCGATCAAGTAGCCAAAGAACTTCGAAGATTAGCTCGATTTACGCATAATATTAAAATACTAACATTATGTGGAGGTGTTCCATTTGGTCCACAAGCGCATTCATTGTTTCATGGAGCACATATTATTGTGGGAACGCCAGGTCGAGTTTTAAAACATTTAAATGAAGAGAATTTGAAAGTTGATGATGTTGATACTTTAGTACTGGATGAAGCAGATCGAATGTTAGATATGGGATTTAATGAAGATATTATGAAAATAGTTGATCAAGTACCAAAAATGAGACAAACACTTCTTTTTTCTGCAACGTATCCTTCTGAAATCACGCAATTGAGTTCAGATATTATGCTAGATCCAATCACTGTAAGTGTGGACAGCGGACATGATGAGCAAACGATAAAACAACATTTTTACGAAACTACACCATCAAGTAAAACGGCATCTTTGGGTGCTATAATCTCTAATTTTAAAGCACAATCAGTGGCAATTTTTTGTAATACCAAAATTATGTGTGATGATTTGGCTGATGATTTATATGATTTGGGATTTGATTGTTTGGTTTTACATTCAGATTTAGAGCAAAGAGATAGAAATGAAACGTTAATAATGTTTTCCAATAAATCCTATCCTATTTTAATTGCAACAGATGTAGCTGCTCGTGGGCTTGATATCAAAGATATCGATTTGGTGATTAATTATGACTTATCAAACGATCCTGAAGTTCATGTGCATAGAATTGGAAGAACAGCACGAGCAGGTGCACAAGGTGTTGCAGTAACTTTAGTAAATGAAGATGAGCGTGAACGATTTGAAGATTTGGCTGATTATTTAGATTCAAATTTACAATTAGAAAATATTACAGATGTCGTTGATGATATTAATTATAAACTCCAAAGTGATTGGACAACACTGTTTATTAATGGTGGAAAAAAGAAAAAAGTTCGAGCAGGAGATATCCTTGGAGCACTTACAAGAAGTGTAGGTTTGCAAAAAGATGATGTAGGAAAAATTGATATTTTAGAACACTGCAGTTATGTTGCAGTTAAAAATGAGGTTGCTGATAAGTCTGTTAAAGGTTTAGAAGATGGAAAGATTAAAGGAAGATTTTTTAGAGTATTTAAAAAGTAATATAAAGATACTTTAAATATTATATGTTACAATCCAAGTTATAA
>ENA-ORXI01001790-ORXI01001790.1-sediment-metagenome-genome-assembly--contig:-NODE-1790-length-16362-cov-16.076205_pt1 | contig 16362 bp, 11 predicted proteins | sample MGYA00237861_ERZ511468 | MGnify/ENA primary metagenome ERZ511468 (study PRJEB26299, sample SAMN06266213) | sediment metagenome | isolation source: Hudson Canyon methane seep mesocosm | place... | reverse complement strand
TTCTTTCGCAAGCTGATTGGTAAGCTGCGGGAGATGTGGGCTAAGGCTTATAAAATCAATTTCAATGGTGGCGACCAGTGGTATAGTCGCGGCATTGATGCGACTGCTTTTACTGGCCGTGAATCTGAGTGGGCAGAATTTTTACATCAATTTATTGTAGATAAAAAGATTGGTTCAATTTGTGTGTATGGTGATTGTCGTCGATACCATAGAATTGCTAAAACCGTTGCTGATGAACTTGGCTTGGGCTTTTATGCTTTTGAAGAGGGCTATATTCGCCCGAACCATTTGACCTTTGAACGTAATGGGGTAAATGGTTATTCTGAAATTGCTATTGATGGTTTGCCGCAATGGGAAGATATTGAGATAGAAGCCGAAAATGTGATGGGTGGTACTTTGCTGAATCGTGCTCGTTATTGCACGGTTTATTATAATATTGCTTACTTAATGCGCTTTAAATTTCCGCATTATCGCCATCACAGGTCTTTCTCTCCAGCTTATGAGGCGGGTTGTTGGCTACGGGCACTGGCTCGGTATTATCTGTATAAAGTCACTCAGATTTCTGTGCAAGATAAGTTGGTTCAGCAGCATAGTGGCCGTTATTTCTTGGTGCCGCTGCAGGTATACAATGATGCGCAGATTCAGTTTCATTCCCCTTATGAGGCGATGGAAGACTTTATTCGCCAGTTAATGGAATCATTCTCTGAGCACGCAGAAGAGCAAGATATACTGGTATTTAAGCACCACCCGATGGATAGAGGGCATAGTCATTATGGCGAGCTGATTGCTTCTGTCGCTAATGATTTGGGTATTTCTGAGCGTATTGAGTATTGTCACGATCAGCATTTACCTACGCTTCTGAATCACGCTAAGGGTGTGATAACTATTAATAGTACAACAGCGCTATCCGCTTTTTATCATAAGGCGTCTGTTAAGGTGATGGGGGATGCGTTTTATGATATTGAAGGTCTGTGTAGCCAGCAGTCGCTGGCTGATTTTTGGCAGCAGCCAGAACCGATTGATTATGAATTGTTTTTGCGTTTGAGAAACTTCCTAGTACACCATGGACAGGTTAATGGTAGCTATTACCGTAAGCACGATTTAAGTACGGATGCGGTACTGGATGAAATGCTGAGGAATGGTATCGCCATTTCCTTGGCTGCCTCTTTAGATGACCCTTTGCCTTCCCGCTGAATCAAAAGTTAACACCGACGGTGAAGTTGTGCGTCTCTAATGCGGGGTTGTAGTCGTATCGGTCCCCATTCGACATGTGCTGCCAGGTGTATTCTGCATACGTGTTTTTTTCTATTTGATATTTCCCACCAACTGCGTAGCTCCACTGAACTGGGCCACCGTAACGTTTGGTGCTAGAGCCATCTTCGCTAGTGAATTCATGTTTAGTGAGCCAATGCACCTTAGTATGGGCGGTTAATCTCAAGCGGCTAGCAAATCCTGTCATGGGAATGGCGTAGGCAGGCCCTATGCTGTAGTTGTAACCGTTATCCACGCCGCCATTGAACTGGGCAACGGCCACTTCAATTGAAGGTGTCATGAGGCCAATACTAAGTTGAGTCAACTCTTTCTGTACATAAACCTCTTTGGTATTAATTGCTATATTTTGCCCTGTGGTGGGAATGCCTGCTCTAAAGCCTAAGGTGTGATCTAGGTACATGTTATTTAGGTATTTTTTTAATGACACCTTTGGTGCTGATGACTCGTAACTTGAGGTGTAGGCAAAAGAAAGGCTGCTGATAGAGGTTGCTATCAATAGTGCTACTACTTTAATAATGACAATTTGTATGTGTTTAGCTTTCACATAAAACATGTTTTACCCATAGGATTCGACTTATTTAAATCAATATTAGGTTATTAAATAGCGATTGTTTAATGGATGTTCATAAATGAATCTAAACAACTACAGGCGGTTACAAGTAGGTAAAAGTTCGTAATCGAGTCATTTTATTGGCTGGATTTTAAATTTTATTTTCCTAGGAATGTGCTAATAATTTGACGAGTTGTTGGCTGAGTGTAGTTGTTTGGATTTGTGAATATTGGCGCTGAGTGGCCTGTTTATGCTATTGTTCGGCTAAATTTAGCTTCAAACTTAATTTCAATTTATAAAACAAGGACAAAGGGTTTTTATGATTATCCCTGTGATTATGGCCGGTGGATCTGGCACGCGTTTATGGCCACTTTCTCGTACTGCTTTTCCTAAGCAATTTATCGCTCTTACTTCTAGCTTGACCATGTTGCAAGAAACGGCGGCGCGTATTAATGGTTTGTCTGGCTCTTCATCTACAGCAGTTCAAACAGCTGCGCCTATGATTATTTGCAATGAAGAGCACCGTTTTTTGGTAGCTGAGCAGATGCGCCAACAGCAATTGAATCCTTCTATTTTGTTAGAGCCTGTGGGTCGTAATACGGCACCGGCAATTGCTTTGGCGGCGATTAAGGCGCTTGAGTCTGATAAAGAAGCTGTGCTTTTGGTTTTGGCTGCTGATCATGTGATTGAAGATATTGAGGCATTTCAAGCCGCGATTTTAAAGGCGGAAGCATTAGCTAAAGATGATTACTTGGTGACGTTTGGCATTGTGCCGACTGCTGCGGAAACCGGCTATGGCTATATTAAACGTGAAGGCAAACAAAAAAAACATGCGTTTTCAGTGGCTGAATTTGTTGAAAAACCTAATGCAGAGCTCGCTCAATCTTATGTAGACAGCGGTGATTACTATTGGAATAGTGGCATGTTTGCATTTAAAGCCAGTGCTTATTTAGCTGCCTTACAGCAATATGCCCCTGAAATGTTGACGGCTTGTGAAAAGGCTTTTCAACATGCAGAAACGGATGTGGATTTTATTCGTTTAAATAAAGAATGGTTTGAGCAATGTCCTGATGATTCGATTGACTATGCGGTGATGGAAAAAACGGATAAAGCGGTGGTGATTCCATTGGATGCCGCATGGAATGATGTTGGGTCGTGGTCAGCTTTATGGGAAGTGAAAGATAAAGATGATTCAGGCAATGCATTGACCGGTGATGTGTTGGCAATTGATACGCATCATTCTTTTGTCCACTCAGAAAATAAGTTAGTGACTGTAGTGGGTATGGACAATGTGGTCATTGTTGAAACAGCTGATGCAGTGATGGTGACGGCCAAAGATAAAGTACAAGATGTAAAGAAAATTGTTGCTCAGTTAAAAGCTACCCAGCGTTCGGAAGCCTCGGTACATCGTAAAGGTTATCGTCCTTGGGGGCATTATGATTCAGTGGATAGCGGCGAGCGTTACAAAACCAAGCATATTGTAGTGAAGCCGGGTGCGAAATTATCGATGCAAAAACATCATCATCGTGCGGAACATTGGGTGGTAGTCAAAGGTACGGCTTTGGTCACTAAAGGGGATGAAACACTATTATTAGCTGAAAATGAATCGACTTATATTCCATTAGGCGTGGTACACCGTTTAGAAAATCCGGGGGTTATTCCTTTGGAAATTGTAGAAATACAAACCGGTAGTTATTTAGGCGAAGATGATATTGTGCGTTTTGAAGATAAATACGGACGTTCATAAACTATCATTTTCATCCATTGAGGCGACTACATGAACAACGGCTTGCATTAAATCATGCAGTTGTTGTTCAGTGATAATAAACGGCGGCATCAGGTAAATTAGCGTGTTGAACGGGCGTACCCATACGCCTGCTTGCACAAATTTATCTTGTAAGCTGTGGATATTAATAGGCCGATGTAATTCGATAACGCCGATGGCACCGAGTACGCGTACATCTTTGACGTGTGCGTGATTTTTACAGGTGATTAGTCCAGTCTTTAACTGGGATTCAATGCGTTGCACGTGATTTTTCCAATCAGATTGTAATAACAGTTTTAAACTTGCGAGTGCGGTGGCACAAGCTAGCGGATTAGCCATGAAAGTGGGGCCGTGCATGAATACATGAGGTTCGCCTTGATGTAGAGTGTCAGCGATGTTTTGCGTTGTTAAGGTGGCTGCTAAGGTCATATAGCCGCCTGTTAAGGCTTTACCCAAACACATAATGTCAGGTTCTATCTTGGCATATTCGCACGCAAATAATTTTCCTGTGCGTCCAAATCCGGTTGCTATTTCATCTATAATTAATAACACATCGTATTGATTGCACAATAGGCGTACTTGGCGTAAATATTCCGGTGCATAAAATCGCATGCCGCCCGCCCCTTGTACAATCGGTTCTAAAATAACAGCGGCAATATGATTCGCATGTTTTTTGAGCTGTGCGGCTAAGGATTTAATATCATGCTCTACCGTGTGACTATCAAAATTACACTCAGGTGCATCGGCAAAATATTGAGTGATTAGACTGCCTTGAAATAAACTGTGCATGCCATTTTCAGGGTCGCTGACAGACATTGCGGCAAAGGTATCGCCATGATAGCCATGACGAATGGTGAGCATTTTATTTTTTTGCGGCTGTTGTTTGGCAAACCAATATTGAATCGCCATTTTAATCGCGACTTCAACGGCAACCGAGCCAGAATCTGCAAAAAAAACGGCCTGTAAGGATGGCGGGGTGATAGCAACTAACTGTTCGGCAAGCTCAACCGCCGGTTGGTGAGTGAGTCCGCCAAACATAATATGCGCCATATCTTTTAACTGGGCTTCAATGGCTTGGTTTAAAACTGGGTGATTATAGCCGTGTATCGCACTCCACCATGAAGACATGCCATCGATTAAGCGTCGACCATCATGCAGTTGTATATAAACACCATGAGCTGATTTAACCGGATAAAGCGGGGCATCACTGCCTAAAGTGCTATAGGGATGCCAAACATGTTTGCGGTCTTGTTGTAATAGCGTAGACACTGTTTTAGGTGCTTTTGTTATTTAAGGTTTTAACTTAACCACCAATTTGCTTTTCGCGTTTTTCATCTAAGGTTTTACAATCAATACATAAAATGGCGGTTGGACGTGCTTCTAAGCGGCGAATACTAATATCAACGCCACAAGTATCGCAATAACCATAATCATCTGAATCTAGCATCGCTAATGATTCATTAATTTTTTTCAGCAGCTTACGTTCACGGTCACGGGTTCTGAGTTCTAAACTAAATTCTGATTCTTGTGACGCACGGTCATTAGGGTCAGGATAATTTGAAGCATCATCACGCATATGATCAACGGTACGATCCACTTCTTGCATCAAGTCATCTTTCCAATTATTTAAAATACCTCTAAAATGCTCTTGCTGAGTGGGATTCATAAACGCTTCGCCTTTTTTTTCAACATACGGTGTGAAACTAAAAGGGCTGCTTTCGAGTGATTTACTGTTAGCCATCCACTGACTCCTAATTATTTAAAAAACTGCGCATTTTAATCAGCTTACGGCTTATTAAGCAAGGTAAATTATATTTATCACGTTTAATTGTTGATGATTGAATGGCTAAGGGTTAAAGATTACGTAAGTTAAGGTATAATTTCGACATAATAATATTACCTAGATATCGAGACACTTTTATGGATAAAACAGTGAAATTAAGTTTATATTTTTATGGTCTCTTTTTATTTAGTTCTAGCGTGTTTGCTATTGAAATTATTACGCATAATGATAGCGGGTTATCGTTAAACTTTAAGAATGAAGAAAATATCCGTGCTATTTTTAGTATGCGTCAGCGCTATTGGTCGAATAGCGAAAAAATAAAAGTATTTGTACTGGCAGATAATCATGTGGTGCATAAAGCCTTTGCGAAAGAAAAATTGGCTATCTTTCCGCATCAACTGCGTCGTTCTTGGAATCGTATGACTTATACCGGAACCGGTCAATCGCCAAAAACGGTTAATTCAGTCATTGAAATGATACAGAAAGTTAAACAAACCCCGTATTCCATTGGTTATGTCGATACTTTGGTGAGTGATGATGATATTAAAGTGATGGGAGCGCGATAATGTTGAAATTAATAATAGGTTTGATGTTATTGGCGAGTTCTCATGTTTATGCGGCTGAATTATCTTGGCAGGATAAATTGTCGTGGCAAAATATTCAGAAAAATTGGCAGGATGACGTGCAGTTTCATGGTTTTTTAAGTCAGGGATTAATATCTAGCTCAGGCAATAATGTGTATGGGCACAGCAAAAATAGTGTTTCGGCGTTAACTGAAGTAGGGCTTAATGCATCGTATCAGTATTCGTCTCAAATTAGTTTTGCGATACAAGGTCTATATCGACGAGCGGGCAGTACCACCGGTAAAAATGGCATCGGTGTATTGGATTATGCTTTTATGGATTATAGATTTTTTAACGATAATCAATGGCAAGTAGGTATACGAGGGGGGCGGATTAAAAACCCTTGGGGGCTGTATAATGAAACACGGGATGTATCCTTTACGCGACCCACGATGTTTATGCCATTGCCTTATTATGAACGTTCACGCGGATTAGTATTGGCAATGAATGGCGGTCAGGTCTATGTTAATCAATTTACCAATTGGGGCGATTTATATTTTAAATTTAATCTGGGGGTCACCGAAAGTGATCAGGAGTTGTTGATAGCGGTGACTAGTAATCCTGCTATTTCTGGAAAACTCAATACATCTGGTGTGAATTTTTTAACGCAATTACGTTATGAAATATTAGAGGGGCAATATGTGTTCGCAGTAAGCTATGCCCAGATGGATTTTGAATATAAAGGCTTATCACCTATCTATAATAATTTACAGGTTCCCATTAGACCTTTAATGTTATCGATGCAATATAATGGCGAGCGTTTTAGTTTGGCAGCTGAATATAATTTACAGTGGAATCATTTTTATGGTGCGTTAGTGCCTGAAATAAAAAATGTGTCTGAAGGCTGGTATATTCAAGGGGGTTATAAAATACTCGATAACCTTGAAGCGACGATTCGTTATGACCAAACGGCACGAGATAAGGATGATCCCCTAGGTAAAAAAATTAGTGCGTTGTCAGGGGGGCTAATGCCTGCTTATTATCTTTTTACGCATGATACCACCATCAGTTTACGTTGGGATGTAACACCTGAATGGATGTTGCGAGCTGAATATCACCGAGTACACGGAGCATCAAATATTAGTATGATTGATAATCCTGATATAGGTGATATTGCTGAACATTGGAATATTTATGCCTTACAAGTTGCGTTTAGGTTTTAATTGATGGCTAAAAAGATGCGTTTTATCAGTTTAAAATGGAAGTTTTCGTTGCAAGTGGGGGCTATTTTGATGGGCTTATATTTAGCAGCGGCTTATATTTTTTATTATAAGGTAATTGATAATTTTGAGCAGGGACGTTCTGCGACACAAACTAAGCAAATTAATATAGCGAATGCCTTAACGCGAGATTCTTTTTCTGTCTTGGAGCGTTTTGTAGAATCGGTAGTAATGGTACCTGAAAGTACGCACAAGCAAGGTTTTAATCATATTATTACTATGTTTGATGAACATTGGCTGCATTGGCAGATGATTTGGGGCTTAAATAATGTTGTTTTTTATGATTTAAAAGCAGATGTGATTCAGCAGTGGGGCATGACAACCCCTGCGATGTTATCGACTATTAATCAGGTTATTAAAACTGAAAGTCCTCAACATCAAGTTATTTGTATTGATGCCTGTTTTCAGCAGGTAGTGACACCGGTATTATCAAGCGGTGAAATAGTGGGGGTTATCAGTATTACCCAATCATTGGCAGATACCTTATTGCGTTATCAGCAGGCATTAAAAAGTGATATTGGTTTGATTGTTGAAAAAAAATCAAAAAACTTTTCAATTATTACCAATGCTGAGAAAAATAAAGGCTTATGGTTTGATATTCAGCAAAACTATGATTTAAATAGCTTTATGGATAAGGTGAAGAGCGTCCGTTATGAAAATCATGTGTATGAAGTCCGTGCTTTTTTAATTGAAGGTCAAGTGCAATCTAGTTCACAGTTTTTACCGTATTACCTCTTAATTAATGATATTACTTTAGAACGTAATCACTTAGATAAAGAATTATCACAGTTATTGATAGTTGGCTTACTGGGTTTATTGGTTTTATTATTGGTTTTAATTAGGACTATCCATGTGTTATTGATTAGAGTGATTGGCTTGTATGAAGCATTACCTTTATTGGCCAGCTATCAATACATTAAATTCCAATCACTGTTACAAAAATATTGTCGGCGTAAAGTGATGTTTCAGGATGAAATTTCACAATTAATCTCTATTTCGGTAGAAGTTTCCCAAAATTTAGAATTGCTAACTGACGATGTCAGAACCAATACTGAAAAATTAAGTATACAAAGTTTAGAGCTTTCGCAAGAACGTGATTTTATTGCAACCTTAATTGATACCGCACCTATTATCATTATTACTCAGGACTTATCAGGGCGTGTTTTATCAGTGAATCAAGTGGGTTTGAGTTGTTTAAAATTACGTCGTCGCGTGATAGTCGGGCGTGATTTTGAGGCATTAATTCCTGATACTGAAATAGAACATATTGCGATATTAAAAAATATAGGCTCAGGCAATGCTAAACAGGGTTCATTTAGAGGGTGTTTGATACACTCGAATGATGAAGAGACGGTGCATATTGATTGGATACATAGCAGAATAACACAAACTCAAGAGCCCATTATTTTAAGTATTGGCGTTAATATTACTGAGCAATATGTCGCAGATGAAAAATTAATTTGGTTAGCCAGTCATGACACCTTAACGGGTTTAAGTAATCGTCGTCATTTTAATGCTGAACTCAATACTATGCTCACTGCGGCCAAGCGTCGGCATGAAAAGGTCGCCTTATTTTATTTAGATTTAGATCAATTTAAAATTATTAATGATACCTATGGTCATTTAGAAGGCGATAAATTATTGCAATTAATTACGCAAACCTTAAGTTTACAGGTGCGTGAAACGGATTTACTGAGTCGTATTGGCGGTGATGAATTTGCATTGTTAGTGCCGAATGCGAGTTATGACGGCGTTAATATTCTGGCTAAAAAAATCATGCTGGCCCTGAAAGGGATTGATTATTCATTAAATGGCGAACCTTATCCAGTGAGTTTTAGTGTCGGTATTGCGATGTCACCTGAACACGGTGAAACAGGTGATGATTTATTGGCTAATGCCGATTTAGCGATGTATTTTTCAAAGAAAACAGGGCGTGCTAAATATCATTTATATAAATCTGAATTTGATTATCAGCAAGAAATTACCGAACAATTATATTGGAAAAAAATGATTGAACAGGCGATTGAATTAGATGAATTTATCTTATTTTATCAGCCGATTTTAGATATTAAACAACAGGTCATCAGTCATTATGAATGTTTGCTACGCATTGAACAGGCTGATGGCACGATGTTAATGCCGGGTGATTTTATTGAGCCTGCGGAACAATTAGGTATCATTAATCAAATTGATGAGATTGTATTGAATAAAGCGATTGAACAACATTTAGCGTTTCAGGCTATGGGTAATGATGCGAAATTGGCGATTAATCTTTCGGGGCGTTCAATGAATGATATGGGTATTCTTGATTACATTGAACCGTTATTAAATCAGCCGGGTGTTAAACCTGAATTGCTGATTTTTGAAATTACCGAAACTTCGGCAGTATCAAATTTTGAAGCGGCACAGACCTTAATTGCTAAATTAAAAGCCTTAGGCTGTTATTTTGCCTTAGATGATTTTGGGGTGGGTTTTTCATCCTTTTATTATTTAAAATCATTGCCGGTTGATTATGTGAAAATAGATGGTTCCTTTGTGGTTAATATGGACAGCAGTGAAGAAGACCGTATTTTTGTCAAAGTGCTTACAGAAGTATCACAAGCCTTTGGTAAAAAAATTATTGCCGAATATGTGGAAAATAATGAAATCCTTAAATTATTAAGACTGCAAGGGGTTGATTATGCTCAAGGCTATTATGTCAGTAAGCCGTTGCGTGATCCTTTAAACTTAAGCCATGTGCAAGGGTTAAAATAATGATAGTGCTTATTTCACCGGCTAAATCGTTAGATATGCAGGCCGCTTATCCTGAGATAACATTAAGCGAGCCATCGTTTTTAGAGGCATCAAACCGCTTAATTAAACAGTTACGATTATTAAATTCTGACGAAGTTCAAGCCTTAATGGGCATTAGTGAAAAATTAGCGGCTTTAAATGTACAACGGTTTCAAGAGTGGCATATAGATCATAAAACAGAATCTTGCCCTGCAATATTTGCGTTTCAAGGTGATGTTTATCAAGGATTAGACGCGGCTTCCCTTAATAAAAAATCATTAGACTTTGCTCAACAGCATCTGCGTATTTTATCTGGCTTATATGGCATATTACGGCCTTTTGATGTCATGCAAGCCTATCGTTTGGAAATGGGGACTAAATTAGCCACAGAAGATGCTAAAAATCTATATGAATTTTGGGGCGAACGTTTACATTTATCGTTACAAAAAGAACTGGATAAACTCGCGGCTCCTAATTTAATTAACTTGGCTTCTCAGGAATATTTTAAAGCCGTACACGCTCAAGAATTATCAGCCAGAATCATTACGCCGGTGTTTAAAGACTATAAAAATGGCGAATACAAGGTGATCAGTTTTTATGCAAAAAAGGCACGTGGTATGATGGTCAGATATATACTTGAGCAACAGATAACACAGGTCGAGCAACTAAAACAGTTTAATGTGTCCGGTTATCATTTTTCAGCTGAGGTATCTGATGAGGTGAATTGGGTATTTTTGCGTCAAGTAGATTAATCATAGTTATTCAAAAGAGATAATAAAAATATGCGTAAAAATGTAGCCTTATATACTGCTGAAAACCACCGTTTTATTTTATTAAATGAAAGTGAACCCGGTGAAGAAGATGGTATTCCGTCTAATCAGTTTTTAATTCTGCATAATGGTAAAGGGACGTTGATGGATCCCGGTGGCTTTGGGGTGATGCCTCAAGTGCTGAATGAATTATTACAATATGTACAACCGAGTGATATTGAAGCCTTAGTGTTATCGCACCAAGACCCTGATATTGTCGGCGGCTTAACCACTTGGTTGCGTTTAACCTCTGCTGAAGTCTATGTATCTAAAATTTGGCAGCGATTTTTACCCCATTATGGTATTACCGGTATGGATCGTTTTGTCGGTATTCAAGATGAGGGTGAAACACGCGTGTTTGGTTCAGGACTCGAATTACAATTTATTCCGGCTCATTTTTTACATTCACCCGGACAGATTAATGCCTATGATCCCATTTCAAAAATATTATTTACCGGTGATATCGGAGCATCAGAAGTGCCGCAAGATAATTGTGAAGTGTTTGTGGAAGATTTTCAGGCTCACTTAGCCCATACCGAATGGTTTCACCAGCGTTATATGGCCTCTAATCGTGCTTTACGATATTGGGTGCAGCAAGTGCGTAAATTAGATATTGATATTATTGCGCCACAACATGGGCCGTTGTATCGAGGACAAGCAAAAGAAGATTTTTTAAATTGGCTATATGATTTGCAATGTGGCTCTGATTTATTAACGGTAAGAGATTAATAAGTATGTCTAGTTTTCATAGTAACCCCTCTGAACTAAAACGTTTTTATACGCATATTATTGATAATTTGACGCGCTTACTTGAAGCTCAAGTGCGTGGACAAATGTTTAATAAAGGTATGATTGACCAAGTGACTGCTGAATTAAATCGTTTATCAATCAATCTTGATAATGGTGAGCAGGATGTTCAAGGGATTAATAATGAAAAGGCTAAAAAACAAGCGGATATTATAAAAAATACCTTAGCTATTTTATCAAAAGAACAGCAAGTTGATTGGGGCAGTAGTTGTGACGTTTTACAATCTTTAATTGTTGATGTGCATGATATTATTGAAAAACTCTCTTTATCAGTGATTGATAAAAGTTTATTTGAACGTCAATCACATGTGTTAGAAAGCATTATTTTATCGCATGAAAATGTAATGCAATGGCAGGATTTTGTGCAAGATATTTTGCGTGATTTTCATGGCTTCTTTCCCTTTAATTTTTTTAGTATTGCGTTTGCGGATGAAAACGGTATTAAACTTTACCTTTATTATTTAGGGGATTATTCAGAGGAAACTAAAAAACAAGCTCGAAAAATATTGAGTGCTAATTTATTAAATGGTTTAGAGCAACCGACCGATGCATCTGTTGATATTGAAGAATTTAAAATTATAGGTATTGCTAATGAACGTCCGGTTAATGAACTGGAAGTCATTAGTGTTTCAGTACCCTCTGACAGTCAAGGTGTGGGAGGTATTTTAGGCGTAGGTTATGCGTCTGGCTATGCTCTAAGCACGCAAGAACAAAGCATTATTCGTTCATTATTATCGGTGATGGTGATGGTGGTGGGATCGAGTAAATCATTATCACGGTCATTATCAGAATTAGAATTTTATGCCGACCATGATCCTTTAACGGGCTTGCATAATCGTCGTTATTTGAATGAAATTCTTGCTTATGAAGTCGATAGGTCAGCACGGCATCGGCATTGTTTTAGCTTATTATCGATTGATATTGATAATTTTAAATTAGTTAATGATGGCCATGGCCATGTTGTCGGCGACCAAGTATTGATACATCTCGGTCAAATTTTACAAAAAGTTTTACGCAGTGGTGATGTATTAGCCCGTGTGGGCGGTGATGAATTTATGATTATCTTGCCTGAAGTCGTGGCTAAAAATGGCATGAGGGTTGCAGAATCCTTGCGTAAAGCGGTCAGTGATTTTGATTTCTCGATTGTGGCTCAAAATGGCAATGCAGTGCAGATGACAATCTCTATTGGTAGTGCGAGTTTTCCAAGTGATGGTGATGGCTATAATGATTTGATATCGGGTGCAGATATAGCTTTATATCAGGCGAAAGCATCAGGTAAAGATTTTATTTGCAGTGTGGATACTGTGACACAAGGTTTAGTTGAAAATAAAAAAATGGTGGGTTTATCGCATGTGCTACAAAAAGCACTCGAAGAACAGCGTATCGTGCCTTATTTTCAGCCGATTATTGATTGTAAAACAGGTGAAATTTATTCTTATGAGGCTTTAGCAAGACTAGAAACAGAAGATGGTGAAGTTATTTCGGCGGGTATGTTTATTGATGCAGCCGATAAATATGGTATTAGTTTAGCCTTAGATCATATTATGCTGCGTAAAGTCACTGAATTTATGGAAAATAAATTTAATGAAACCGGTGAAATGCCGTTGGTGTTTGTTAATTTAACGCCTAATGAAATCCAGCATCGAAATATTCTCGATTATGCTGCCGATTTATGTCGTCAACATAATATTCCCGCTCATCGGATTGTGTTTGAAGTCACGGAACGAGAAGCAATTGGTGATTTGGCTAATATGCGTAAATTTCTAAGTAGTTTACGTGAGAAAGGCTTTGCGTTTGCGTTAGATGATTTTGGTAGTGGCTATAATTCATTTCATTATTTACGTGAATTACATTTTGAATATGTGAAAATTGACGGCACATTTATTAGTAATATTTTAAATTCTAAAATTGATAATGCGTTAGTCAAAAGCTTAACGCAATTATGTCAAGAATTAGATATGACTGTATTGGCTGAATTTGTGGAATCTGAAGAGATTATGCAGCACTTAAAATCAATAGGTATAGATTTGGCTCAAGGCTTCCATTTAGGTTTGCCGCAAGCTGATTTTAATCAGCTGGCTTAATGGATTATTAAGCCCTCTCCAGAGGGAGAGGGTTGGGTGAGGGGGTATAAAGACAATTTTTTATCTAAACTTAATCTACTTTAGAGATGCGTAATGTTTAAAAGTGCGATATTGGGGCGTTGGCTTTAGCCTACATTTTGTATTAGACATGAAAGCTAAAGCTTTCGTTCCATTAATTTATTAGCTATATTTTTCTAATGCAATTTCAGTGGCTTGAGGATAGTTAATTTTACCCGTTGCTAAAATAGGAATATTATCAACAATAATAAATTTCTTGGGAAGATTAAGACTTGGCGTGCCTTTCGCTTGTTTGATGAGTAATTTACTCGTCGCTGCTTGATAAGTGGTAAGTAAAATAAGTTGCTCGCCTTTTTTCTCATCATGAATACTGACTAAAGCGTGTTGTTCATCAGCCCAAAGGTCATTAATAATTTGTTCGGTTGCGGTGAGTGAAATCATTTCACCGCTGATTTTCGCAAAACGTTTGCTACGGCCTTTAATCGTCACATAGCGTTGTGCGTCAACGTGGACAATGTCCCCCGTGTCATACCAACCTTCGCCATAAATTGATTTAGGCGGCACTAATTCGGCGGGTTTATCATGCAGATAATAGCCCTGCATAATATTCGCCCCGTATAAATGTAATTTTCCAGCCCCCTCAATACCTTCAATACTTTCTAATTTATATTGGATGTCGGGTAATAGCCGCCCAACGGTACCTGATTTATAAAACATTGGGGTATTAACCGCAGCAACAGGACTGGTTTCAGTCGCCCCATAGCCTTCTAAAATACGAATACCAAACTTATCTGACCACAGTTGGCGGGTGCTTTCGTGGAGTTTTTCAGCTCCTGCGACGACATAACGCATATTATAGAAATCATAGGCATGGGCTTTTTTACCATACGCGGCAAAAAAAGTATTAGTCCCAAACATAATGGTGGCATTAGTTTCATACGCCATTTCAGGAATCACGCTGTAATGTAACGGCGACGGATAAAAGAAGGTGGTCATGCCATTCATAATCGGTAATAAAGTACCGACACTGAAACCAAAGGAATGAAACATCGGCAGAAAATTAAGCACTACATCTTGAGCATTAAAACTAATACGCGCCGAGACTTGTTTATGATTCGCTAAAATATTGCTATGTGATAAAACCACACCTTTAGGCGTACCTTCTGAACCTGAGGTAAATAAAACCACTGCTGGATTCGTTGCTTTGGGAGCAGAATAAGGATACCAATACGCGGCGGTTTTCATTTGCACTAAGGCGATTAATTTATCCAGTGAGGTGATTTTAGCCCCAATATCTTCTAAATAAACTAAATTGACCACTTTTGCCAGTTGTTCTGCATCGTCGGTAAATTTTCCGAGTTCAATAAAACGTCTTGAGGTGAGTACGGTTTTAACATTGGCGGTATGGCAGGCAGACTGCATACCTTTTGCCCCTGTTGAATAATTGAGCATGGCAGGGACGCGATTGAAAATCTGTAAACCCAGCACCACATTTAAGGTTTTGGTGCTATTTGGCAAATATACACCAATATTTTCATTTTCAGCACTGATTTTCTTGATGGCATTGCCAATGGCAAGTGAGCGTGTAATCAGGGTGTTATAAGACAGCGGCTGGCGTTCAATATCTTCGGCAACAGTATGTTGTCCACCATGAATGGTTTTGGCATCAAGCAGTGCAGAAAAGAGTGTTTTTTGATAATCACTACTCGCAAAAATCATATCCGACATCATATCATCGAGCATCAGCCCACAGGCATGACGACGTTCTCTACCGCGTAATGCAGGGTCAACACTGAGCTGTTTCGGCGGTAAAATAGTCAGGGTAATTTTCGGGAATAAGCGTAAGCGAATAATATTTTTTAAACGTGAAAACGGCGTGTATTGTGCACCATCAATACGAATAGGCAGAATAGTTGCCCCTGATTTATCAGCGACCATGCCGGTACCGTCATACACTTTCATTAATGAGCCAGTGACGGTAATACGACCTTCTGGAAATATGACTGTTTTACTTGGGGAGTGTAGATGATGAATCAGATTTTTCAGCGAAATGGGATGGGTAGGATCCATGGGAAAAACATGGGATAAACTTAAAAAAGGCTTAAGCCACCAACGCTCTGCAATTTGGGTATTAATGGCAAAGGTGATTCTATCGGGTAGAAAAACGCCTAATAATAACGGGTCTAAAAATGAGGTGTGATTAGCAATAATTAGTACACGTTCACCAGCGGCATGATAATGCTCTAAACCGTGGACTTCGACACGATATAAAAAACGTAATAAGCGGCTCAGATTTTTTTTAAGCATGGCGTTTTTCCTCTGCATAATGGTAACAAATGAACATAAAGAATTGTAAACCGAAGATTAATGTGGCGATTAATAAATGAAGCGGCTGTACCACGGCGGGCATCCCTAAGCGGTCTAAACTCATGCCGGCTAAAATAGCACAGATAACGAGAGCTATTAAACTGTAGGCAAGTTTTAAGAGTAGATTATTTTTAGCGACGGTTTTATATATTTGCCAGACTAACCATAAATTGGTGAATAATATCAGCGAAGAGAATGAGCGATGGACATAAAAAATAATCGGAAAGCTATCACGCCAATATTCACGGTCAATATATTGGTGATGATTGGCGATTAAATCCACCGCTTCACG
>ENA-ORXI01001789-ORXI01001789.1-sediment-metagenome-genome-assembly--contig:-NODE-1789-length-16368-cov-22.038488_pt1 | contig 16368 bp, 10 predicted proteins | sample MGYA00237861_ERZ511468 | MGnify/ENA primary metagenome ERZ511468 (study PRJEB26299, sample SAMN06266213) | sediment metagenome | isolation source: Hudson Canyon methane seep mesocosm | place... | reverse complement strand
TCACAATTTAGTTCAGCTGCCCTATTATTAGGTTTAGCACTTACAACTAATGCTTCAGCAACAACGGTGACAACAGGAGAATTTGTTCTGGATTTTGATGAGGCAACTTTATTGGGTCTCAGTAGTGTAGTATCAAATACAGTCTGGCTTGATAGTATCGCCAGTGCAAATAAAACGGGAGCAGAGGTACGTGATACCCCGCTTTCGGATAATATCCCTGATAGCTTTAACTTCAAAGTATTTGGAGCCACTATTGCTACTCCGCCTGTTGGACTAGCAGAACGTGCTCCACAAATATCAACATTTGAATATGAAGGTGATCCGGCCACAGGGACAGGGATTATTGGCTTAGCAGGAATGCATGTTATTAATACTATTGTAGGCGGTATATCTATCGGAGATTATGGCTTACATTATGATGCAAGTCGTATAGGCAATGCAGCCAATGGATCGGGTTGGTACATAACAAATTACCATGCTTTTCAGTTGCAATCATATGATTTAACCAATGTTGAAGTCACCGTAATTGATGAGGATAATTTTAGTTTAGCGGGTGATGTCGCTCTGGCAAGTGAGTTAGCATCGATGCTAGGGGCTACCGAAGGCACAGATGTAGGCGATTTTACGTTTACGACGATTGCTAGTGAAAGCCCTGAACCTGCCAGCTATTCTTTTAATTCGGAAATATTAACACTACCCGCTATACAAGTTGGTAATCAAACCTATGCGGCTAGTTTTCGTGCGGTTATTTTAGATAGCGGACAGTATTCTTTTGAACTCAAAAATATTGAATTAACAGCAGAGCCAAACAATGTAGATGCTGTGCTAGATACAGATACTGGATTATTAAGGATACCTCAGGTTGTTTTAGTAGGTGGTAACGGAGAAAACAATAAATTATATGTAGAAATGCAACTAATTCCGGGACATTTTCCATCTGCTTTTATTCTAACGGTCACTGAAGCAATAACAGAATAAATAAACATTTTATTCAAGAGTGAATAGCATGAATATGCACGCTATTCACTCTTACTCATAACACCATTTTTTTAAATCAATCACATTCTTTTAGTAAGGAAATAATGATGTCTATAGCAAGCCAAGCTGGCTTAACAGCACTGTATGGTCTTTTTTTAATCAGTCCTAGTGTGAGTGGACTTGAAGTGAGCAGTGGTGAATTTATTCAAACTGTTAATCCTACTGCACTTGAAAACAGTAGTACGTTTATTGTTAATGATTTTTTTGACGAACAATCAATGATAGGGCTAGTAAAAAATGATTTAACAGAAAGCCGTGTTTTAACAGCGGAACAACTTGCTAGCAATACATTTATATATGCTTTACATGGGTCAGACTTTAACGCTGATCACCCTAACAGAACCGCAGGCATTAATTCATTTGCGAGTCAGTTTACATTTGATTCTACCGATATTTTACAATCGGCGGCAACAGGTCGTATCGGTTTAGGTGGGGTGATGCGTTTTGATTTACCCGCAAGAGATGATGGTACACCGCGTTTTTTTATCATGGGTGATTGGACACTAGAATACGATAATACTCGCACGGAAGATTATAATTTCAATAATAATCCCAACAGCCCTGTTAAACCTGTTGCAGAGCATAATGTATCGGGTTGGTTCTTGCGTAACCACATCGACTTCCCTGTTATTGGTTATGATGTGTTGAATCAAACCATTTTTAGTAATTCCGATTCGTTTTATTTGTCGGGTGATTTAGCTTGGTCACCTGAATTAGTTCAGGCATTCTTTCCTGAATCCGAACTTTATAGACCCACCTCTAGTTTTGTTATGTGTGCTCAGGATGATGCCGCTTTAGCAGAGCAAACAGCCATGCAAATTCCCTGCGTTTTTCCTAATATAACACTGAATGGTCAATCAGATACCGCACATCTCAATGCATCTGAAAGCATTAATTTAACCGTAGATTTAGGCGTTGCCACTTCAACAGCCTACCCTAATGCCGATTATTTCGTTGCTTTTGTATATCAAGATACTTTTTACTGGCTTAACAGCAATTTTGAGTGGAGTACAAGCCCTGCCGCCGCCTATCAAGGTAGCCTCGTTGATTTTAGAAATATAGCAATACCTAGCCCTGCAAGTATTATAGGCTCCTTAGATTCTGGCATGAGTGTCCCTATTTATTTTGGTGTTGATACCACCCAAAATGGCACATTTGATGAACCCTATCGCTTTACTAGCGTAACACTGCAAGTTAATTAAATATGATTAGCCTACTTAAAAAAAAGCGATTTAATGCTTTAAAGTTATCTAATGTGATTTTAATGACTTTGTCTAGCGGCATGGCTTATGCTGATGAGCAACAAGCTCCCCCTACTGAGCATAAAACATCTGATGGTATCGTACTGGATACACTACAAATTGAAAGCAGTACCGAAGATTTAAAAAGCTATAATATTTTTGATGCTAAATCAGCAACTAAAACTGATACCCCACTGATGGAAATACCTCAATCGATACAGGTAATTCCTACTGCGGTACTCAGAGATCAAAATATTCAAACCCTGTCTGGGGCAATTGAAAATGTGTCATCCATTGTGGCCCCAAAAACAACTGAATTACTCACCAGTGAATTTTTAGTCCGCGGGTTTAAATCACAATTCTATACGGATGGCTTACCCACTTATGGACAAGGCAATGCAGCCGACCCCTTATCTTTAATTAATGTTGAACGCATAGAAGTAGTCAAAGGGCCTACTTCAACGCTTTTTGGCGGCGGCTTAGGGGCTCCCGTGGGTGGTTTAATTAATGTCGTTTCCAAACAGCCTGAAGCAGATGCACATTATACTGTGTCTTTTAGAGGCGGTAGCTTTACAACCCTCAACCCTTCATTTGATTTTAATCAACCCTTAACCGAGGATAAAAGTATCTTATTTCGTTTGACGGGTGAGTATGAATATTCAGAAAGTTATATTGATGCGCTACAAAATGAAAACTATTCTCTTTTTCCAACCTTAGCGTTTAACTTTTCCCCTGACACACACTTGATTATTCGAGGTCAATATAGTCATGTGAAATTTTTAGAATATTCGGGATTACGAGCCGAAGGTACTATCGCTGATGCACCTTATACTATTCCTGCTTATCGTTATTCCGGCGCAACTGATACACCTAAATCAACCGTCGAAAATAAGATGATAACACTGGAATTAACACATCGATTTTCACAACATATAGAAGGCTCAATTCAAACCCGATATTATGAAAATAGTTATAAAGAGTATAGCTCTTTTACTCATGAATTAATTATTGATGGTATCGGTGGCTTTGGTCAACCATCAGCGTCACATTTACCTTTTTATTCAGGCACACTACCCGCATCTGTTAAAGAGTTTGTCATTAACCCCAATCTTATCCTTGATTTTGATACAGGCTTTATCACACATAAGGTGTTATTTGGAGCAGAATATGACACCACAAAAAGCACGGCTCGTCTTGGTGTTTTTTATGATGAACAAAGTGATATTTGGTTAGATGTTGCTGATCGCTATGATGATATCACCTACTTAGATATTAAAGATGGCAATATAATGCAAGCACAAGATGACCACTATGAAACTATTGGTGTCTATATACAAGATCAAATGGATATTACGCAAGATTTTCATTTTTTAACATCGCTGCGTTGGACACAAGTCAGTATTGAAGAAGTCGGTGCAGAAAATACCAACGCCAGTGTTACTCCACGAGTCGGTGCCGTGTTTGATTTTAATGACCAAGTTTCCATTTTTGCGGGTTATGGAGAAGGCTTTCGAGCGGTAACAGCCTTATTTGGTGACATACCCAAACCTGAAAAATCAAGCCAAGTTGAAGGCGGCTTGAAATTTGATTTTTATGATGTTGGTTTAAGTGGTTCCATTACAGGGTATCAGTTGATTCGAAAAAATGTCGTCGTACCCAATCCTAATGGAGCATTTAGTTCTATTCAAGCAGGTGAACAAAAATCTTACGGTGCTGAATTTGATTTTTTATGGGAACCCTTTGAGTCCTTATCGATTTTAGGAAATTATGCTTATACGGCAGCAAAACTAACCAAACATTCTGATCCTGCACTACTCGTAGGAGATAGATTACCCCGAGTACCTGAACATAGTGGGCGTGTCTCAGTACGTTATCGTTTTATTGAAGGTATTCTTGATGGCTTAGGCATAGGAATGGGTATTACAGCCATGTCAAATAGACACCTTAGTTTACCTAATGAATACACCGTTGATGGCTTTTATCGCATGGATGCTCAGGCTTCATACCCATTAACAGAAAACCTAAACTTAACCCTTAATATTCAAAACCTAACCAATACTAAGTATTATGAACCGTTTTTATTCTTGCAAGATGAGGTTGTTTCACCAGGTCCTCCTATCTCAGCCTTTGCAACATTAACAGCTAAGTTTTAGATGATAATCATAAACACAAACTAAACCACACGCCTTTAGTAAGTGGTTTAGTGTAACGGATGAACCCAGTAGCTCTCTATATTTAGTTTTTTACTCAATCACTAATTCTTTAATTTTTCGGGTTAAGGTATTACGACCATAACCCAATAAATTTGCCGCTTCATGGCGGTGACCGTTAGTATGCTGCAACGCGGTACTAATTAATATCCGCTCAATATCTGCAATAATTATTTTAGCAATATCTTGTTGTTCACCCTGTTGTAGTCGTTGCAGCACATCTGTTTTTAATTGTTGCTCCCAATGAATAATAGCTTGTTCATGTGATGTTTTATGTTGCGTCGCATCAATTAACAATAATTCAGGCGGCAAATCATTTAAATGAATATCACGGCTCGATGCCATCACCGTCAACCAACGGCAGGTATTTTCAAGTTGGCGTACATTTCCAGGCCACGGCAACGTACATAAATAATTTTCAGCTTCCGCGGTCACTACTTTAAGCTCAGTATCTAATTCAATCGCCGCTGATTTTAAAAAATGCCCCATTAATAACGGAATATCTTGTATTCTATCTTTTAGCGGTGGAATATGAATGCGTATCACATTCAAACGATGAAATAAATCTTCTCTAAAATCACCTTGCTCAACTAAAGTTTCCAAATTTTGATGGGTTGCCGCAATAATACGCACATCAACTTTAACCGGACTATGAGCTCCCACGGGATAAAACTCATTATCTGACAATACCCGTAATAATCGGGTTTGCAATTCTGAGGGCATATCGCCAATTTCATCTAAAAATAAAGTCCCGTTATGGGCTTGCTCAAAGCGACCTGCCCGACGTGTCGTCGCACCTGTAAACGCCCCTTTCTCATGACCAAATAATTCCGATTCCATTAAATCTTTGGGAATCGCTGCCATATTCAGAGCAATAAAAGGCCTACTCGCACGGGGACTATGTCGGTGTAAAGCTTGAGCAACCAGTTCTTTACCTGTCCCTGACTGGCCATTAATAAGCACGGTAATATGCGAACGAGCCAAGCGACCAATGGCTCTAAACACTTCCTGCATCGCAGGTGCTTCACCAATAATATTAGTCGGAACCACCTCATCATTATCATGATATTTGGACTTTTTATTATTTTCACGACTATGTAAGCAGGCACGCTGCACCAGCAGCAACATATCACCAATATCAAACGGTTTAGGTAGATATTCAAATGCCCCGCCATGAAAACTAGACACCGCACTTTCTAAATCTGAATGTGCGGTCATAATAATAACCGGTAAATCAGGGTGCGAGGTTTGTAAACGACTTAATAACTCCAAACCATCCATCCCGGGCATACGAATATCAGACACCAACACATCAGGGGTATCATCGATTAAAGCCGCGAGTAAATCCTTAGCATTGGCAAAACTTTGGGTGGTGATATGATGTTTATGTAGTGTTTTTTCAATGACCCAACGAATTGATTTATCATCATCGGTAATCCATACATGATAGTTATCTGGCATAAGTAACGTCTGCTTAATGGGTTATAGGTAAGAAAATCGAAAACGTGGTATTTTCACCGGTGCTGCTACATTCTATCAGTCCACCGTATTGATTAATGATAGATTGGGCAATCGTTAAACCTAAGCCCGTGCCTTCCTGTTTATAAGTAATCATAGGAAAAAATATTCTATCGATTAATTCTTCTTTGATGCCAATACCATCATCAATAATATCAATACGTGCCGTTAACTTATAGGTATTATTGGCAATGGTCATATGACGTTCAACACGGGTACGCAAAATAATGTTGCCTTGTGTCGCAATCGCCTGTGCGGCATTGCGGATAATATTTAAAAACACTTGAATTAGTTGATTTTTATCAGCCAAAATATTAGGAATACTCGGATCATAATCGCACATTATATCGATATCCTGACTAACTTCAGCATTCACTAATTGACGCACTCGCTCTAAGGGTTCGTGAATATTCAAGCTAACCTTATTGGGTACTTTATTCGGCCCTAACATTTTATCCATTAAAGATTTCATCCGATCCGCTTCTTCAATAATAATCTGGGTATATTCTTTTAATTCATCGGTGACTAATTCAAGTTCTAATAATTGTGCCGCCCCTCGTAATCCTCCCAGTGGATTTTTTATTTCATGTGCAAAGCTCCGCATTAATACTTGTGAGGTGTTTTGCTGGGCTAATAATTGCTCTTCTTTTGAAATGCGTAAATGCCGATCCACTTCTTGTAACTCAATCAAAACATTAACCGCCTTATGTTGTTCATAGATAGGTGTTGCACTCAGATTTAAAGTAATATTTTTGTGCTGTAAATGCAACACCAAACCACGATTGACAAAACCTTCATTACGCATAATAAGTTGCTGTAAATCATGTTCTAAATCAGCGTGTTTAAATAAAGCCTGTGTCGATTTATTAAACAGATGTTTGGCACTATCACCTAATAAAATTTCACCTGCGGTATTGATATAATTAAGTTTTAATGTCTCATCAAACACTAAAATAGCGGTATTCAGGTTATCCAGTATTATATTTTGGGAAATCATATAGCTATTTTTAGTGATTATTCAGGATGCTTTTAAACGTGTGATATTGGGGTGTAGGCTTTAGCTTACTATTTATCAAGTAATTTTGATGCAACCGTAGATGAAATTTCAGCAGCATCATTAACCTGTTCAATAATGGTTGTCACAATAGTAGATACTTTTTTTATTTGTTCTTGACCAATACTAGCGCTGTTATTAACAAGATTTACATTGTCAATCAACTCCTGCATTAAATTATTATTGCTTTTAACAACAGCTTCTATTTCTGCCGTTGATGTTGTAGTTCTTCCTGCTAATTGCCGAACCTCATCAGCAACAACTGCAAAACCTCTTCCATGTTGTCCGGCTCTCGCGGCTTCAATAGCGGCATTTAAAGCAAGTAAATTAGTTTGGTCAGCAATGGATTTAATCGTATCTACAATATCTACAATATTTTGAGATTCAACATGTAATTGATTCATTAAGGTAGTGGCATCCTCTACCTGAATGGCAATATTATCTGAGGCTAAAGAGGCTTCATTAAGTGCTTTACTGCCTAAATGTGCTATTTTTGTAGTTTCTTTTGATATATTATGAGAGGATTTCGACGCGTCTTTAATAGCTAAATTTATATTAACTTTTTCAGTTATATCAGAAGCAAATTTTATGACCCGAATGACTTTTCCATGACTATCCATAATGGGGTTATAAGTTGCTTCAAGCCAAATGATTGAGTTATTAGCTGTTTTTCGTTGAAATTGTCCCGATTTAAATTCCCCAGAACCGAGTTCTTTCCAAAAATTAGGGTTTTCTTGATAAAAATTGTCAAAACAAAATATTTTATGATGTTTATTTATAATATTACTTTCTGAATAACCAACCGCACTAAGAAAGTTTTTATTCGCTTTAATTATATTTCCTTCTGGCGTGAATTCAATGATTGCCATAGATCTATCTAGTGCTGAATAGACAGAGCGTATAGATATAAGTTCATTATGTTTTTCAGTAACATTAGAGGCTATTTTCATCACTTTATAAACCTTTCCTTGAGCATTAAGGACAGGAAAATAAGTCGCTTCTAACCAGCATATTTCGCCTTTAGAATTAACACGTTCAAATGTACCTGAAACCGCCTTTCCAGAGTTTAAAGTAGCCCAAAAACTATTATATTCAGGAGATTTTGAAACTTCAGGAGTACAAAACATACGATGATGCTCTCCTATAACTTCATTTTCTGAATAGCCAACAACACTTAAAAAAATAGCATTTACTTTTGTTATAATCCCTTCTGTGTCAAATTCAATATAAGCAATATTATTATTAATTGATTCAATTAATAACTCAAATTCTTTGGAATTATTTTTAATATCTTCTAATTCTTTTTTTAGGGCTTTATTAAACATATATTTAAAAATTTTTTAATTATTGGCAGAAAGAGCTAGTCTATCAACTATGAAACTAATTATCAAAAATTAAAACTCTATCTTTCAAAGTATAAACTAAATATGAGAGTGTGTTAAATCATATAGTTTTTGAGGTTAATCAAGTGTGAGATGCTGCCAACTCAAACTGTGCTTAATTGGCGTGAGTAGTTGTTCACACAATGCGGTTATGTTGATTGATTCAATTCCAATAAGGCTTTTATCTCAGGCACACAACTGCCACAATTAGTACCCGCTTTTAAACAATTCCCTACCGCTTGATGTGTGGTTAAACCATTAGCTTTAATTGCATTTAAAATAGTTTTTTCACCGACATTAAAACAAGAACACACAATTTGACCGACATCTTCAACGCCTAAAGGAGCTTCTCCGGTTAATAATGCTAAACGTTCTGATTTATCAAGCTGGGATTTAATAAACAGACTTGTGAGCCAATGACGTTCAGGTAATGATTGCTTTGGAGAAATAAACACCACCGCATCTAAACGATTATCGGTAATATGAGCCGCACGATATAATTCTTGGCTAAAATCATTATATTCCTGCCATTCACTCGCGGCTGTTTTATGACTTAATAAGCTATTTTTTATCCACTCGCTGATATTATCAGGCAAGCTATTACCCGCTAATTCATAACGATAAAATTGTTCACCTTTTATTTTGACTAAATAATCAGGATACTGAAATTTTAATTCACGAGCTGACAGCACAAAGCCATACCATTTAGCTTCATAGGCAATAATTTTAACCGGTGTATGCTTGCTTTCAGGCTGCATAGAAATGGGGTCAACCGCAGGATTAACTAATGCTCCCACTCGCCCACGACTCGCATATTGCTCTGTCCAATGCATCGGAATAAAAATATTACCTGCTTGTATAGCATCAGTAATCACTACCCGTGCCACCATTGAACCCCATGCACTGCTTATTTGTGCAAGCTGTTTATCTTTTAACTGATAACGCTGTGCATCTGCTACTGATATTTCAACAAATGGCTCTGACTTATGTTGATTCAATTTCACCGCCAACGCCGTACGCGTCATGGTATGCCATTGGTCGCGAATACGCCCGGTATTCAGCACTAAAGGGTACTCATCATTCGGTAAATTAGCAGGTAAACGCGGATTAATCGCAATAAACTGGGCTTTCCCTGATGCTGTAAAAAACTGATTATCCGTTAACAAGCGTTGTGTGCCATTGGGGTTAGCTTTATTTACCGGCCATTGCGTTGGCGATAAAGCCTCATAATCTGCATCACTGATATTTGCGTAGGCTGAAATATCAAAGGCACGTAAACCCTGTTGCTGATTATTTTCAAATCCTGATAATGCCGCGTGTTCACGAAAAATTTCCGCACTACTATGATAATGAAAGGCTTCTTCATAACCCATGCGTCGTGCCACTTGGGTAATAATCCACCAATCCGCTTTTGCATCACCGGCTGGCTTAAAAATAGCCCGTTGCCGTGAAATGCGACGCTCTGAATTAGTGACCGTGCCGTCTTTTTCACTCCAACCCAGTGCGGGTAATTTAACATGTGCTAAAGCCAGCGTATCGGTTTGAGCCACACAATCAGACACCACCACAAATTCACATTTTTTTAATGCACGTTTTACTTTATCCGCATCCGGCATACTGACAACAGGGTTAGTCGCCATAATCCAAACCGCTTTAATTTTACCTTCATCGATGGCATTAAATAAATCTACCGCTGAATAACCGGTTTCTGTGGCAATATTATCACTGCCCCAAAAACGAGCCACCCGCTCTATTGATTCAGGTTGACTATAATCCATGTGAGCCGCGAGTTGTGTTGCTAATCCACCCACTTCACGTCCGCCCATCGCATTAGGCTGTCCGGTTAAAGAAAATGCCCCTGCACCTACTTTGCCTATTCGTCCTGTCGCTAAATGGCAATTAATAATACTATTAACCTTATCTGTGCCTGAACTCGATTGATTAACGCCTTGAGAAAATAAACTCAACGTTTTGTCTGTCTCGTTAAACCATTGGTAAAACTGTTCAATATCTGTGGTGTCTAGTTCACAAGCCGCTGCAACCGTATTAATATCCGTTGATGCTACCGCTTGTAATGCCTCATCAAAGCCTTCGGTATAGTGATTGATATAATCATTATCAAGTCCTTGATGCTGCTTTAAATACTGTAATAAACCATTAAATAAATGCGTATCACTACCCAATTTTATCGGTAAATGTAAGTCTGCAATATCACAACTCGCCGTTTTACGCGGATCAATCACCACGATTTTTAAATCTGGGTTAGCTTCTTTTGCGGCACGAATACGCTGATAACTAATCGGATGACACCACGCGGTATTCGAGCCGATAAGCAGAATTAAATTCGCCTGCTCATAATCTTCATAACAATTAGGCACAATATCCGCGCCAAACGCACGCTTATAACCTGCTACCGCAGAAGACATACATAAACGGCTATTGGTATCGATATTGCTACTGCCCATAAAGCCTTTCATTAGCTTATTGGCAACATAATAATCTTCCGTCAATAATTGCCCTGACACATAAAAGGCCACCGCATCCGCGCCATGCTCTTTAATGGTGCGAGCAAAGGTATCCGCAACTAGACCAAGAGCTTCTGACCAATTCGCAGGTTGATTATAAATTTCAGGCTGTAATAATCGACTCTTTAAATCTACGGTTTCAGCGAGTGCTGAGCCTTTAGAACAAAGTTTACCAAAATTAGACGGATGCTGAGTATCACCACTCACAGTAAAACACTCATTATCGATAGCCGCAGTTACCCCACAACCCACTCCACAATAAGGGCAAGTGGTTTGAATCGTTGCATTACTCATCATGCTGTTATGTCCTGTGTGGCATAGGCTTCGCCAAAAATAAGTTTATCGCGCATATCACTAATATCTTGTTTGCTATCGAGTAATTGCTGATACCAACCGCCTTCTGTGGTTTCGCCATATAAAACCGCTCCCACAATACAATTATCTTTAATCACTAATTTTTTATAAATACCTAAAGACAAATCACTAAATTGAATAAATTCACACTCATCATCACCTAAATAATGACCCACTGAAAATAAATTAATCCCTGTGACTTTTAACTTAGTCGCAGTCGGCAAGGTGATATATTCTGCAACGCCATGCCCCGTTAAATGATTGGCACACACTTTGGCTTGTTCAAACAACGGTGCTACTAAACCAAAGGTATCGCCTCGATGTTGTATACATTCGCCTACCGCATACACACTCGGGTCATAACTTTGTAAGGTATCATTAACAATAATGCCTCGCTCACAATATAATCCCGCTTGTTGGGCTAGTTTCATATTAGGACGCACACCAATCGCGAGAATAAATAAATCACACTCTAAAGTAGAACCATCTTCAAATTCCACCCCTTCAATATGGTTATCTTCATTAGCTAACAAGGCTTTAGTTCGTGCAGGCATTTTAAATTTAATACCGCGTTGTTCTAATTCATTGCGTAATAATGTTGCCGCTTGGCGATCCATTTGGCGATTTAATAAAATTTCGTTGCTATGTACCACGGTCACATCCATGCCCCGTACCGCCAAACCATTAGCCGCTTCAAGTCCTAACAATCCCCCACCGAGTACCACTGCTTTGCGATGACTACGACTTAATTCCAACATTTTATTCACATCAATAATTTGTCGAAAACTAATCACCCCTGCTAAATCATTACCGGCAATATCAGGAACAACAGGATTAGAACCCGTTGCAATTAATAAGCGATCATATTTTGCTTCGGTGCCATCCTTGGCATAAACAATATTTTTCCCCCGATCAATATTAACAACTGCCTTATCCTCTCCTGCATATAAAGTAATATTATTATCGAGATACCATTGCCTATTATTGATAATAATATCTTCTATATTTTTTTCACCACATAAGACTGAAGACAACATAATACGATTGTAATTACCATAAGGCTCCGCGCCAAACACAGTAATATCATATTTATCAGGCGCGGCAGATAAAAGTTCCTCAATGGTTCTCATACCTGCCATGCCATTACCGATAACAACTAAACGTGGTTTCATAGATTAATAGCCCAAACAGATTAAGTTAAATCAGGAATATGTAACACCCCTTCTGCAACCATAACAGCCTCACCACCTACTCTAAGTGTTAGTGTATCTTCGCCTTTATGATCCATTTCTAAATTTAATACGCTGCGACGCACACTTTCATCACCCCGCTCTACCGCAAAGGTATAGGTTCCGGTTTGCATATGCGAAAACGAACATAAATAGGCTGCCAGTGCAGGCATTGCTGAACCAATCGGCGGGTCTTCATGCAAGCCAATATTAGGCCCTACTAAACGCACCGCAAAATCTGATTCTTGACTCGGTGTTTTGCGTGAGACTAATAAAAATTCTTGAGCAGCCGTTTGAGGAGCAATAGATTGACTCCATACCGCAGGATTAAATTTTACTTCACGCAAGGTATCGTAATAATACATCGGCACCACTAAATAAGGCACCCCACAGGAAACTAAACGTGTGGTATATTTTTTAGTATCAATATACGCCGCATCAATGCCTAAAAAGCTGGCTAATTCTGCTTCTGTAGGGGCAAAATAATCAACCGTGGGCGAGACAGAACGTGTAAATTGTACAAAATGCGGCTTGCCATTTTCAGTGCTAACACTGGCTTGAATCTCGCCGGTATTTTGCTCAAACACCACGGTAGTATGTTCATCCTCTAATGTTAATTTATCACACGATGCCAATACATAAGCCGCAGCAACAATTGGATGACCCGCAAAATCAATTTCCGCTAACGGTGAAAAAATACGCATACGAAAGTGATTTGTTTTATCCGCTGTTTTAGATAAAAACACGGTTTCGGATAAATTTAACTCACGGGCAATCAGTTGCATTTGTTGCTGAGTTAATGTTTCGGAATCAGGTAGTACAGCAACTTGAGCACCGCCAAACGCCTGTTTAGTGAAAACGTCAGCGATATAATAATTATAGTTCATTTTGTTATGCTCCTAAGCTGACTTCAACACGGTTATTTTCAATACGTACCTGATAAACAGCAATACTCACCGTTTCATCTTCAAAACATTGTCCGGTTAACAGACTAAAATGCTGTTTATATAAGGGCGAGGCAACCATCGGTTCACCTTGAATATCGCCTAATAAACCGCGTGATAATACATGTACTTCACCAAACGGGTCATAATTATTCACCGCATAAACACGGTTATCTTTTGGCATATAAAATAAGGCAACTTGCGTGGTTTCCACTAAGGCACAGACACCTGAATCGGCTTGTAAATCTTCAAGTGGGCAAATATCAATCCAATGGCTCATTATGCTTGCTCCGTTGCAGCTAAATGTTGACGCTCTTCTGCATTCGCAGGACGAATTTGTCCACGCTCTTCAACAAAAATAATATTTTCATCGGTTTTATCACTATTAATAAAATGACGGAAACGTTTCAATTTGGTTTCATCATTAATGGTGGTTTTCCATTCACATTGATAATTATCGACCACACGCTGCATTTGTACTTCTAAATCCGCACATAAGCCTAATTTATCATCAATAACCACTGATTTTAAATAATCTAAACCGCCTTCCATATTTTCCATCCAAACCGAAGTACGCTGTAAACGATCTGCCGTACGTGAATAAAAACTTAAAACACGGTCGATATATTTAACCAAGGTCTCTTTATCCAAATTAGTGGCAAATAAATCACCGTGACGCGGTTTCATCCCACCATTACCACAGACATATAAACTCCATCCGCCCTCAGTCGCAATCACACCAATATCCTTGCTTTGTGCTTCAGCACACTCACGGGTACAGCCTGATACTGCAAATTTAATTTTATGTGGTGAACGTAAACCTTTATAACGATTTTCGAGCTCAACCGCCAAACCAACACTATCATCAACCCCAAAACGACACCATGTACTACCCACACACGATTTCACAGTACGTAATGATTTTCCATACGCGTGTCCTGATTCAAACCCTGCATCAATCAGTTCTTGCCAAATAGGCGGCAGTTGGTCAACTCTTGCACCAAATAAATCCACCCGTTGTCCACCGGTGACTTTGGTATATAAACCGTATTTTTTCGCAATTTCACCAATGGCAATTAAACCATCTGGCGTGACTTCACCGCCCGTCATGCGTGGCACAACTGAATAGGTGCCATCTTTTTGCATATTCGCTAAAAAAGTATCATTAGTATCTTGTTGGCTTAAATGCTCATCACTTAAAATATAATCATTCCAATAAGACGCGAGAATAGAGCCAATCGCTTGACGACACACTTCACAGCCTCGCCCTTTACCATGTGATGCCAACAAGCCATTAAAGGATTTAATTTCACCAACCATAATTAAATGGTAGAGTTCTTGGCGAGTGTAAGCAAAATGCTCACATAAATCAGTATTCACTTCAAACCCTGATTTTTCGAGTTCACAATCGAGCATGGATTTTAATAAGGCACTACAACCGCCACAGCCTGTTGCCGCTTTAGTGCTGTCTTTTAAGGCACCCATAGTATGGCAACCATTTTCAACCGCTGCACACACTTGACCTTTAGTGACATCAAAACAAGAACAAATTTGAGCAGAATCAGGTAAAGCATCCGGCCCTAACCCCACTGACTCATCTGAACGTGACGGTAAAATTAAACTATCGGGATGTTCGGGCAAATCAATACTGTTCAAATAATATTGTGATAAGGTGCCATAACCCGACGCATCACCGACTAACACCGCACCTAATAATTTTTTCTTATCAGCACTCACCACTAGGCTCTTATAAATTTCATCAGCCCCATTTTGATAAGTATAAGTTAAAGCATCTGCGGTATTAGCATGCGCGTCACCGATACTCGCAACATCAACACCGTTTAATTTCAATTTGGTACTCAGATCAGCCCCATTAAAACTGGCAGTTTCACCGGCTAAATCAGCGATAACAGTACGTGCCATGTGATAACCCGGCGCGACTAAACCAAAGGTTTGCTGCTGCCATACCGCACATTCACCAATCGCATAAATATCAGGGTCAGAGGTTTTACATTGGTTATCAATCACGATACCACCACGTGAACCCACTTCAATACCACTGGCACGAGCGATTTCATCACGAGGACGAATACCGGCAGAAAATAAAATAATATCGGTTTCTAAATGGGTGCCATCTGCAAACAGCATTCTATGTTTACAACGTTCACCATCAATAATTTTTTGGGTATTTTTACTGGCTAACACTGAAATATCAAGTGCTTCAATTTTATTAGCTAACATCTCAGCACCGCCTGCATCAAGCTGTGCAGACATCAAACGCGGTGAAAATTGAATCACATTGGTTTTAAGTTTTAAATCTTTTAAAGCCTTCGCCGCTTCTAGCCCTAATAATCCGCCACCAACCACAGCCCCTACTTTAGCCGTTTTAGCCGCTTCAGTTAGCGCTTCTAAATCTTCAATAGTACGATAAACAAAACAATTTTCACGATTATTTCCCTCAACAGGCGGCACAAACGCATACGAACCCGTGGCTAAAATCAGCTTATCGTAACTAATTGCCACGCCTTGCTCTGACGTAACAAATTTATTGCGGGTATCAATCGCAACCGCTTTATCATTAAGATGGATTTTAATGTTATGTTGCTCAAAAAATCCTTCGCTTACCATCGATAAATCTTCAGCAGTTTTACCTGAAAAAAATTCCGTTAAATGTACGCGGTCGTATGCAGGACGTTGTTCTTCGCAAAAAGTGACAAGGTCATAATTATCACCCATTTCACTAGCGACCAAATTTTCTAAAAAATGGTGCCCGACCATTCCGTTCCCAATCACCACTAATGTTTGCTTATTGCTCATTGTTAGCCTCAGTTATCTAAAATCTTATTACTAAAGTTAAAAGCAATAATTATGCC
>ENA-ORXI01001788-ORXI01001788.1-sediment-metagenome-genome-assembly--contig:-NODE-1788-length-16371-cov-4.971523_pt1 | contig 16371 bp, 15 predicted proteins | sample MGYA00237861_ERZ511468 | MGnify/ENA primary metagenome ERZ511468 (study PRJEB26299, sample SAMN06266213) | sediment metagenome | isolation source: Hudson Canyon methane seep mesocosm | place... | reverse complement strand
GTTACCTCTATCCCACTGTTTGACTGACTAGCAAGAATACGGTCATAACGCTCGATTAATAAGGCATCCGATTCATTTCCGTTCGCATCATCAACATCCAGGAGAGAGACTGCAGCCGTATTTATGCCTGCTAGCTTAGCAGCCTTCATACAGATGTATTCGTTGTAAACTAGAGAATTGAATCGATCATCTTTACGAGCGGGCTTGATGATATGAGTACTGGGGGCATCTTTAGCTTCAAAGGTAAGATCACCTTTACGAATAACGGGTAGCTTATTCTGAGCGCCTGCCAAACTCAAACGATTGCCAACCTCCCCTTTTTGAGGGTTGACATTGAAGGGACGGTCTTGAATATCAAGCAATAATTGACTAAGCGCCTTCCGGCTTAACTCATTTTCTTCCTCAGTTTCTTCGAATTTTGGAATATCCCCTTCCAACTGGATAGAAAGCGCACCGGCAACATCCCCACCTAACAACTCGATAAAACGTGCAAAATTCCCTTCTTCGATTTTATTCTGGCCCTGAATCAGGGTACGAATTTCACCCTCAGGCAATAGATTTTCGATAAATGGAAAGACGGTATTATCTTCATGCTGTTTAATGCTTGAAGGAATAGTTAAAGAAATTGAAGGGCCTTTTTGCGCCATGTAAACATCATCATAGATAAAACGCATACGCATAGCCTTATCGATATTTAATTTACCGACAAAAGCATCATTGAAATAAACATCGAAATTATTTAAGCCATTTCCTTTTGTAAGGTCCGTATTCATAGCACCACCTCGACATCAACTCCAAACCCTTTCAAGACATCAAACAACTTATTTAAACGCTTCTTCGGCTTTCCATTTTCGATAGTCGATAAAAATCGCGGTGACACATTACAAAGCGCAGCCCCCGTTATCTGATCGAGCCCGAGTGCCTTACGTTTAGTCTTTACAATAGTTCCAGTATGGGCTGGGTCGAATAGAATTGGTATATTCATACCTAGAGCATGAGCAACTTTAACTAGGCTATCAACTTCGACAGTTTCCTTTCCGTTCTCAAGCTGAGAAAGAAATTTAAGCGAGACATTCGCCGAAGTCGCCAGCATAGTTCCGTCAATCCCTTCTGAACGACGACGCTTAGAGATTAAATCTAGAATTTCCTGAACAGTACGCACTTTCATAAGACACCAAAGAAATCATATTACCGCTCAGTACTATAACAGTAGAATTTAACAACGACAACACAAACATTACCGTTCAGTACTATTGATAGCCACAACACTTAGGCCACAGAAAGAATTTCCGTTCGATACTATAGATCGCATCGAGAGAGATGATATGTATTAATTATCAAAGAGCCTTCACTATATAACCAGCAGAGTCTGACCGAGTCACGCACAAGTATTCTCTCCTCTATATCATCTACTTTTTGATCATCATCTAAAGCAATTGCTGCCATTTTATCAATGAACAGAGACTTCCCTGGGTGAAACTCGGAAAAATCTATCCAGCAGTCCATTAAAATTTCCTCACAGACCTCTAACATCTTTTCAAATTTAACACGTGTCTTAATAGTTCTTATATCAATAAGCGCTCGACCGAACATCATGCCATAGAACAATTTTCCCACATCAGTAAATTCCAACCGCCCGCTTCGGATAATCATAAATTCAGACTTATTATTATCAGGGCCTACTTCAGACAACTGTTTTTGCATCAGCGCAATGTATTCAGCTTCGTGCTGTTTATGTTTCTTATAGGTAATGACAGTATCAATATCAACATTTATTTGACTGAACATCAGTCGATAAATTCTTCTTCCTTGTGAGGTATACCTGATGGTTTCGCCAACAACCTGATAACGCCTGTTGATGTAAATATCTGAGATATTCATAGTCTACTCCTGCATTCTTTATTTAAGACTTTAGGGTATCAAATACTGCAAAAATGCAAGAAAACATCAAAAGTGCTTATTTTGCGGGTGGTTGTTTTTGGGGAGTGGAGTATTTTTTTGAACACCACAAAGGTGTGAAGGCTGCAGTTTCTGGTTATATGGGTGGAACAATGCCTCATCCTGATTATCGTTCAGTGTGTTCAGGACTTACAGGACATCTCGAAGTTGTACGTGTTGATTATGATGACACGGTTGTAGACTTTGAAACTTTGACAAAACTCTTTTTTGAAACACATGATTTTACTCAAACCAATGGACAAGGTCCAGATATAGGAAGTCAATATTTATCCGCAATTTTTTATAATGACCAAAAGGAAAAAGAGATTGTTATAAGTTTGATTGAGATTTTAAGTGCAAAGGGATATGAAGTAGCTACTTCGTTGATTTCTTCACATAATACGCCATTTTTTGAAGCTGAAGAGTATCATCAAGATTATTATGACAGACACCAAAAGGTGCCTTATTGTCATAGTCGTAAAACTATTTTTTAGTGTTTACCTAGGATGTAGTAGATTGGTTTTTTGTCGAGTTGTTTAACTTCAACATCGTATTTAGAACTCCAATGTGCTACTTCTTTATGAAATTCTTCTAGAATTTCATCTGCATCATTTTCGTCACATTTAATTTTAAGATAATCTGTTTTATTTGAGAAGCCTACATAGGCATTCATTTTTTTGATTTGATCATGGAAACTGATAATATGTTTTGAAAACTTGTCAAATTCATTTGTCGTATCAATCATTGTTTGCGCTTGTTTTAAAGCCGCATCACTTTTTGAATAACCTAACTGAGATAAAATAACTTCTGGTGAAACTTCTAAATGCATCACGTACTCCTTGATTTATAATAGCTTTAAGTATAACACAAACTTAATGAATGAAAGTTTAAAGATTTTGATTGATTTATATTATAAATTTTTATATTATTTCATATATAATGAATTTAAATAAGTATTAAATGTAAAAGAGTTAAAAGAACTATTAGAAGAAGCAGATAAAAAATTGTATCTAGAAAATACAGAAGTAAAAATCAAATTTACTTATAAAATTTTATAAATAATAAGGAAAAAAATGAGTGTATTATTACAAATGGCAATGTTCCCAACGGATCATGGTGAGAGCAAAAGTGAATATGTAAGTGAAGTGATTAAAGTAATTCGAGATTGCGGATATCCTTATCAACTGACACCAATGGCAACAATCATTGAGACTGAGAAAATGTCAGAAGCTTTAAATATTGTACAAATGTGTTATGACAAACTTGAAGAGCTGGATTGCAACAGAGTCTATTCTGCTATTACATTTGATATAAGAAAAGGGCATAAGAACAGACTTCAAGGGAAAGTGGCTTCGATTGAGAGTAAGATTGGTGAAGTCTCAAAATAATTTTTAAAGAGAGCCTAAAAAAGGCTTTCTTGATTTAAATCCTCTAACGCTTTCAGTTTAAAACTTCGTCGGTGAATATCACAATATCCATGTTTTTTAATGGCTTCAACATGTGCTTTTGTTCCATATCCTTTATGCTTTTCAAAGGTGTAGTTGGGATAATTTGGAGCCAATTCACACATATATCTGTCTCTGCTCACTTTTGCCAAAATTGATGCAGCACTTACTTCAGGTACGGTGGCGTCTGCTTTTATTTTGTATGTTAAATTGGATATTCCAAAAGCTGTATTTCCATCCATTAGATAAGCTGACGCGTTAATATTTTGCATGATTTCTAAAATGGAGTTTTTGATACAAGCACTTAATCCTTTTTCATCGATGGTCGCAGCATCGGTAAAAACGATATGATGATAACTGTTTTGCTTTATAATATCAAATAATGCTTCTCGTTTTTTTTCAGTCAATTTTTTTGAATCATTCAATCCTTCAACTTTACTTTTAAATACAACTCCTGCAACTGTCATTGGTCCTGCTATTGGACCTCGTCCTGCTTCATCTATTCCACATAAACTCATATCAATACCTTTTAAACTAAATTATGTACAAATTGTGTATAATAGCTAACTTTTTACAATAAGGTTTCTTATGAAAAAAATCATTATTTTAGCAGTTGTTATTATATCATTATTATTGTTTATACAAAATGGAAATAACAAACCCGAAATTGTTAAAATTGGTCTAATTGGCGCATTAACTGGAAAGTATTCACTTACAGAAAACGAAATATTAAATGGTGTTCAATTGGCTTTAGAACAACATAACTATAAAATTGGCAATAAAAAAATCAAATTGATATTAAGAGATGATAAACATGATGCCAATCTAAATAAAAAATATATTAATGAATTTATTCAAAATGATGTAAAAATAATCATTGGAAACTTTACCACATCTATGACAAAAGTATCGTTACCCATCATTAACAAATATGATGACTTATTTATGATCGCAGTAGGTTCTGCGGGTAACAGTTTTAGTGCAAAAGACGATCGATTTTTTAGAGTACATGTGGCCAATAATGAGCAACGGTTTGATGCTTTGAGTAAAATAATGGTCAAAGAAAAAAGGAAAAAAATTTACGTTATACATGATCCCATTAATAAAGCATATACAAAAGATTTTATTGAAAACTTTGAAAAAAGTTTTATTAAAAATGGAGGAGAGAAATTTTTAGCCGTTAATAAAACAGATGTACCTCTTGATATGCTAATTGCTGATATAAAAAGATTAAACCCTGATATGATTATTATTGCTGCAAATTCTATAGACAGTGCAAAAGTTGTGCAATATCTTAGATTAAAAAATATTAATACAAAAATTGCGTCATCTGAATGGGCTATGACCAATGACTTCATATTAAATGGAGGAAAAAGTGTTGAAGGTGTTCTTTTTAATATTGAGTATGATTCAAGTTCTAATAAAAAAAGTTTTCTTTCTTTTAAAAAGAATTATATGAAAAAATACAAATCTGAACCAACAATATTTTCTTCTCAAGCGTATGAGCTTACTGAAATAATATTGGATGCATTGAAAAATACAGATGAAACACAAATTAAAGAACAAGTATTAGCAAAAAAGTCATACCAAGGACTACAAGATAAGATAATTTTTGACAAATATGGTGATGTGAAAAGAGAATTTTACAGTTATACAATTAAAGATGGACAATATAAAAGAGTAAATTACTAAATGAAAAAAAGACAGAGTTTAAAAAAACTGATTTTACTGTTTTTGGTTTCATTTACTATCCTTATGCCTATTGTTATTGGTATTATTACAACATATAGTTTTTACAATACAAAAATTGATTCATTGTTACATAATCAAAAACAAACATTAAAACAAGTCAATTTAGAAACGAATGAATTTTTAGAGAGAATTGACCATATCTCTGCTTATGTAAAACACAACTATCATAATAATACTTTTTTGTTAAAAAACATTGTTGCAATGAATGATAATATTACAGGGGTAATTATCCTAGATAAAAAAGGGATGATAACTGATTCTTACTCTCCAAAAAATTCAAATATTTATAATGGATTTGACTATTCAAATAAACTTTATTTTAAAGAGATTATAAATGGAAAAGAATATTTTTGGTCTGATTTGTTTTTTTCAACAGTAGATGAAACACAATCTCTCTCTTATAGTTTTAAACTTCAAGACAAAGTGGGTGTGATTTTTATTAGACTTACCGATATATCATCTTTTATTAAAACTTTTAAAAATACAGATAACTCCCATATGGTTAGAATATATGACAATAAGGGAATTTTAATTTTAAATCCAGATGAACCAAAGTTACAAACGCAAAAGATAAATCTATTTTCACAAAGTGTATTTGTAGATTTAATTAATAAAGTTAAACCCTATGAACAAACTCCATTTTTCAAAAATAATTCAGGCAGTTACGATTTAGGAATGTATACTACAATTGAAAAGACGGGCTGGAATATTGTTATTAGAGAGTGTTATGATAACATTTTATCAGATTTAAAAAATCTTATAATTGCAATTGCGGGTATTGTTTTATTATTCATTACGATTTCAATTTTTATTATTATAAAGATTTCAAAAAAAGTGTTCACTTCTTTAGATGATTTGGAAAATATTACCTCAAGCATTACTAGTGGAAGATATAATACTAAAGTTCAAGATGCCAATTTTGATGAGTTTAATGGGCTAATTAATAGTTTTAAAAATATGCAACATGAAATTAAAAAAAGAGAAGTTTCCCTCAAAAAATCTGTTGAAAGTTTTGAATCACTTATTAATTCAACGATGGAGGCAATTTTGCTTCATGAAAATGGCGTCTGTTTTGATCTCAATGAGGTTGCTGTAAAATTATTAGGTTATGAAAATAAAAATGAAATCATAAATAAAAATCTATATGATTTTGTAGAAACATCATATATAGATGTTGTAACAAAAAACATGGAGATAAACTCTGCTCCTTATGAAATAAAAATGATTAAAAAAGATGGAACCATCTTTGATGCTTTGGTTCAAGGTAAATTTATAGAAATAAATAATAAAACAGCCAAAGTCTCTGCCATTATAGATATAACCGAACTCAAAGAAAAAGATAAACTTTTATTTGAACAATCTAAAATGGCAGCTATGGGTGAAATGATAGGAAACATTGCACATCAGTGGAGGCAACCTTTAAGTACAATTAGTACGGCTTCTAGTGGAATGAAATTTCAAAAAGAGTATGGAGAATTAAGTGACAAAGATTTTATCTGTTCAATTGATGCCATTGTAAAATCAACTAAATATCTCTCAAATACGATTGATGATTTCAGAAACTTTTTTAAAGCCGATACTCAAATGAGAGAATTTAATATCAATGATGCGATAAAAAATAGTTTATCTCTTATTGACTCCTCTTTAAAAAGTAGTTTTATACATGTTCAAAATGAAATTAACAAAGATGAATATATTTACGGATTAAAAAATGAATTTATACAAGCCATTATGAATATTATTACTAATGCCAAAGATGCTTTTTTAATAAATGGTGATATAGATTCTAAAATTATTATGATCAGTTTGAAGAAAAGTAATAACTATTTAGTTATCTCTATTCAAGATAATGCAGGTGGAATTTCTAATGATATAATCTCAAAAATATTTGAACCTTACTTTACCACAAAACATAAGTCACAAGGTACGGGTATTGGTTTATATATGACTCACCAGATTATCACAGAACATATGAATGGAAATATTAAAGTTAGAAATAAAACATTTGAGTACAATAATAAAAAATACAAAGGTGCAAACTTTGTAATTAAATTCAGAGTCAATTCTATTGGATATAAAAATTATACTTGACAAATATACACTCAAGTTGCTATAATAAATTAGCAATTAACATTCAGGAGTGCTAAAATGAATAAAATATTTGAAATCCTAACCAATCAAGTTAATGAAACAATAGAATCTTCAGTTTCTCTGGCTTTACATAATAAAAATCAGGAAGTCGAAGTAGTCCATCTGGTTTGGGCATTACTTACAAATACAAACTCGGTATTAAACCAATTATTAAATAAAATGAATATTGATAAAAGTGCCATTGAACTTGAAGTTAAAAGTTATGCTTCAAAACTTCCTCAAGTCTCAAGTGTATCTAAAGATAATATCAAAATAGGAAAAGATGCTGTTTTAAGCTTGCAAAGTGCGCAAGGCTTAATGACAAGTTCGGGTGATAAATTTATTGCCATAGATACTTGGATTATTGCCAATTTAAATCATCAAGTCTTTAAAGAAGTTTTGGGAAAATATATTGATTTATCAGAAGTGAAAAAGACATTGGAAGCTATGAGAGGTGGAATAAAAGTTGAATCACAAAGTGCAGATGATAATTTTGAAGCATTGGAAAAATATGGAATTAATCTGAATCAACAATCCCTTGATGGAGAACTTGATCCCGTTATTGGTAGAGATGAAGAGATTCATAGGATGATGCAAATCCTCATTCGTAAAACTAAAAATAATCCAATTGTATTAGGAGAACCCGGTACGGGGAAAACTGCAATTGTTGAAGGCTTAGCTCAACGAATAACTGCAGGAGATGTTCCTACGAGTTTAATGAATAAAAAAGTCATTACTTTAGATATGAGTGCACTAATCGCAGGGGCTAAATACAGAGGTGAATTTGAAGACAGATTAAAAAAAGTCATTGATGAGGTTAAAAAAGCAGGCAATATAATTCTTTTTATTGATGAAATACATACAATTGTAGGTGCGGGGGCAAGTGAAGGAAGTATGGATGCAGCGAATATCCTTAAACCCGCACTTGCCAGGGGTGAACTTCATACCATAGGAGCTACCACGTTAAAAGAGTATAGAAAGTTTTTTGAAAAAGATACTGCATTGCAAAGACGTTTTCAACCTGTTAATTTAGATGAACCCAGTGTCAATGAAGCCTTGCATATTTTAAGAGGACTAAAACAAAGATTAGAAACCCATCATAATATAATTATAAATGATTCAGCACTGGTCGCTGCGTGTAAACTAAGTGACAGATACATAGGAGACAGATTTTTACCCGATAAGGCCATAGATTTGATAGATGAAGCCTCAGCAGAGCTTAAAATGCAAATAGAGAGTGAACCCGCTGTGTTATCTGTTGTAAAAAGAGAAATAACAACATTAAATGTTGAAAAAGAAGCTCTTTTAATGGAACAAAGTAAAAAAAACAGTGATAGAATTAAAGAGATTGAAAAAGATTTAGCCGATTTAAATGAGAAAAAAAGAGGTTTAGAAACTCAGTTTTATAATGAAAAAGAGACGTTTGATGCTTCGAATAGAATAAAAATAAAAATAGATGAATTAAAAACAGAAGCATTAGCAGCAAAAAGAGATTCTAAATTTGAAGTGGCTGCAAAAATAGAGTACGGTGAAATTCCTGTGCTTGAAGAACAAATCAAAGAAAATGAAGAAAAATGGGCAAAAATGCAAAAATCAGGAACACTGTTACGCAACAGTGTTGATGAAGAATCAATTGCTTTGATTGTTAGTGCGTGGACGGGAATTCCAGTGAATAAAATGCTCAGCAGTGAAAAAGAAAGAATTTTACAAGTTGAGTCGGTGTTGAAACAAGATGTCATAGGACAAGATGAAGCTATACATGCTATTAGTAGAGCCATTAAAAGAAACAAAGCAGGGTTAAGTGAAGTTAATCGTCCTATTGGCTCTTTTATGTTTTTAGGACCTACAGGAGTAGGTAAAACTCAATGTGCTAAAACATTGTCTAAGTTTTTGTTTGATGATGAGAAATCTTTGATTCGAATTGATATGAGTGAATACATGGAAAAATTTTCAGTCTCAAGACTCATTGGAGCGGCACCTGGTTATGTGGGATATGAAGAGGGTGGACAACTAACAGAACAAGTACGAAGAAAACCTTACAGTGTAATTTTATTTGATGAAATTGAAAAAGCACATCCCGATGTTTTTAATATTTTATTACAAGTATTAGATGATGGTCGTTTAACGGATAACAAAGGGGTAACCATTGATTTTAAAAACACAATAATAATTTTAACATCAAATATTGGAAGCTCGAAAATAATAGAAATACAAGATAAGCAAGAAAGACGTAAATATGTTCTTGATGATTTAAAGACACAGTTTAAACCTGAATTTTTAAACCGATTAGATGACATAGTTATTTTTGAACAATTAGGTTTAAAAGAAATTACAAGTATTGTTGATATTATGTTTGATGAAATAAAAGAAAAACTAAAAGACAGAGATATTTCAATTTCATTAAGCAAATATGCAAAAGATTATATTGCAAATTTAGGATACGATCCTGTGTTTGGTGCACGACCGCTACGAAGAGCCCTTTATGAGATAGTTGAAGACAAATTAGCAGATTTAATTTTGACTGATAAAATAGTTGATGGCAGCAGTTTAGAATTTGATATAAATAATGAAGAAATAATTGTTAATATAAACTAAATTTAAGTTATATTTAAATATAATCCGCAACTTAATTTGTAAAAAAGGAAACACCTAAGATGAAAAGAACTTACCAACCACATAACACACCAAGAAAAAGAACTCATGGATTTAGAATCAGAATGAAGACTAAAAATGGTAGAAAAGTTATCCAAGCACGAAGAGCTAAAGGTAGAAAAAGATTAGCTGTTTAAACAAACAGCACCGACTAAATAGTTCAAGAGATTTCAATCGAATCTATAAAAGCGACAAAAAGTGGCATACGCCTTCCTTTGTCGCTTTTTTTAAGCCTGATAAAAACCTAAACATTGCATTTGTTACTTCTAAAAAAGTAGGCAATGCCGTTGTTCGAAACAAGGCACGAAGAAGAATGAGAGCTGTTTTCTTATCGTATGAAAATAAAATACTGTCTGGAAAATATATTTTTGTTGTTAAAGATAAAATAAATGGCAGAGATTATGAAGAGTTAAAAAAAGATTTTGACTTTGCACTTAAAAGACTTGAACTACTAAAATGAAAAAAACTGCTTCAAAGATAATAAAGTTTTATCAGAAGTTTTTATCCGTTTTCTCACATGGAAGTTGCAGATATTACCCAACATGTTCAGAATATTCGTTATGGCAACTTGAAAATAATACATTTTTTAAGGCTATTTATTTTACAATAGCACGCGTATTAAAATGTAATCAACTTTTTAGAGGTGGAATTGACTACCCTAAAGTAAAATGCAAAAATACTAATGTTATTTTTAAAATGATTGTTGTCAAATACTGGCAAGTTCCAACAAAAAATAATACATGTTATATAATTAAAAATCGGGAGTGGAAGAAGAAGAATGAACAATCCAAATAATAGTAACCCAGGTATGCAAAAAAGAATGTTGCTGATGACAGTAATCGTTTTTGCAATGTTTTTAGCTTATGAGTTTTTAGTATTAAGACCTCAAGAAGAACAAAGATTAAAAGAACAACAAACTATCGAGAAATATGAAAAACTGGCAGCTCAAGACAATGCTTTAGTTACCGCTGCAGGTGATAACAGCGCTCCATCAACTGCAAGTGCACCTCAAACTTCTGGTATGGATGTACCATCTGATAAAAGTTTAGCACCTAAAAGTATATTGGCAACAATTAAAACAGCTAAAAGTCTCATTGAAATTGATAAACTTGGAAGAATCGCACAAGTTACGCTTCTTGAAGAACAATATGTAGATGAAGATAACAACCAAATTAAATTATTTGATGTTGCACAGTTAAGACCTTTAGAAGTTCGTTTTTCTAATAGAAATGTAAATGATGAAGCTTTTAAAGTACAAGTCGTTGCAAGTGCAGCTAATGTTGATGCTACAAAAAGTGCTCAAAAATTAGTGTTAACTCAAAAGTTAAGTGAAACAACATTAATTAAAACATTGACTGTTTACCCAGATGGACATTATGATGTTGATATTACAACAACCAATGCACAAAACTTTTTTGTAACATCAGGATTCAGACCAAATGTTCTGGTTGATATGTATGCAGATCATGGTGTAATTGTAAAATTAAATGATGGTACAACTCAAATCATTTCTGATGAAGATTTAGATAAAACAGAAACGTATAATAACGTACAATTTACATCTGCTTTTGATAGATATTATGCAACAGTATTATATAACTTTACAAAGCCATTAACTCTGTCTATGATGCCAGATAAAGATTCAAATCCACAAGCTTTCATACATGGAAGTGATAAAATTTCTTTAAGTGGATATATGGGACCAAAAGAGTTTAATAGTTTAAATGCTTTAAATCCTGAATTAACAGATGTAATCGAATATGGTTTCTTTACATTTTTAGCAAAACCTATGTTTACATTCTTACTGTTTTTACATACATATGTTGGAAACTGGGGATGGACTATTGTTGTTTTAACTTTGATTATTAAAGCGGCACTTTATCCTTTATCTTACAAAGGTATGGTTTCTATGCAAAAGCTTAAGGACCTTTCTCCAAAAGTTAAAGAGATTCAAGCTAAATATAAAGGCGATAAACAAAAAGCTTCTATGCATATGATGGAATTATATAAAAAGCATGGTGCCAATCCAATGGGTGGTTGTCTACCAATTGTATTACAAATTCCAGTCTTCTTTGCAATATACCGAGTACTTTTAAACTCAATCGAGCTAAAAGGTGCAGAATGGATTTTATGGATTGATGATTTAGCATTAATGGACCCTTACTTTGTATTACCAGTTTTAATGGGTGCAACAATGTTTTTACAACAAAAAATTACACCAAACACAATGCAAGATGAGATGCAAAAGAAAATATTCCAGTTTTTACCAATAATATTTACTTTCTTTTTCTTATGGTTCCCAGCAGGACTTACATTGTACTGGTTCATAAATAACGTATTTACTGTAAGTCAACAGTATTACATTAACAGACTATTTGATAAAAGAAGAGAAGAAAAAAACGTCTTAGAAAAATAATTTTAAATAATTTTTAAGGAATATATTATGAAGCAATTTGAAGCAAAAAGTTTAGAAGAAGTATATGCATTAGCGTCAAATGAATTTAATTGTTCGATTACAGAATTAAGAATTGATATTATTCAACAACCAAGTAATGGTTTTTTAGGTTTTGGTAAAAAAAATGCCATAATTTCTTGTGAAATAGAAAGAAAACAAGGTAACAATAGATCAAAACCTAAAAACCATAAGTTTAAAAAGAATAACATCAAAATTGAAGATGTTTCTAAAAAGATAGCAGATTCAAATGAAAAAGAGACAAGAAACAACAGAAATAACCGAGACAATAGAGATAACAGAGATAATAGGGACAACAGAAACAGAGCAAGAAATGATAATAGAAATAAAAATCTAAAATCTGCTCCTCAAGTTGAATCCAAAGAAAAAATCTTTGATAACTTTTATAATGAAGGTAATACTGCAAAAGACAATCAGCCAGCTAAGATTGTTGTTAGAAAAGATAAAGAAGAAATTATTACTGAAGTTAGAAGTCAAATCAATGATTTATTCAGTGATACGTGTTTTATCCTTGAAGATATCAAAGTAGAGTTTCATGATGAAGAGACTTTGTATGTTGAGTTTTCAGGAGAAGACAGTGCGTTGTTAATTGGTAAAGAAGGGTATAGATACAAAGCATTATCATATATTCTTTTTAATTGGATTAATGAAACGTATAATTTAATGTTAAGACTAGAAGTTGCAGAATTTCTAAAAAACCAGGAAATAGCAATTCACACATATCTAGAACCAGTGATTGAAAATATCAAAGAAAAAGGAAGTTATAAAACTAAACCTCTTGATGGAATTCTCGTTCATATTGCTTTAAAAAGATTACGAAGTGAATTTCCAGAAAAATATGTTGCTGTTAAAACAAATCAAAGAGGTGATAAGTATGTGCTTGTCAATGAATACAGAAGTAGCAAAGATAATAATCAAGCTAAACAATCAAGATAAAAATAGGTTACTGTAATTGTTTGATGATACTATTGTTGCAATAGCAACAGCCAATGGAATTGGTTCAATTTCAATTATTAGAGTTAGTGGTAAAGATGCTTTATCAATAGCTCTAAAAATTTCTCATAAAAAAAATCTTACTTCAAGAGTCGCAACTCTCTCCACTTTATATAACACTTCTAATGAATTGATAGATGAAGCGTTAGTTATATATTTTAAGAATCCATTCTCATTTACTGGTGAAGATATTATTGAGTTTCAATGTCATGGTGGAGTTGCTATTGCAAATATTATTGTTCAAGAAGTTATAAATCATGGTGCGCGAATGGCAAATCCAGGTGAGTTTTCTAAGCGTGCTTTTTTAAATGGTAAAATAGATTTATCAAAAGCTGAAGCCATCTCAAAATTGATTGAAGCAAGAAGTGAAGATGCTGTTAAATTACTTGCTCGACAATTAAAAGGTGAATTGTCTGACTTTGTTGAAGATATTAGAAAAGATTTAATTTTTATGCTTGCATATACTGAAGTCAGTATTGATTATGCTGAAGAAGATTTGCCTTCTGATATATACGATCAAATACAAACCAAACTTGACACAATAACTTCTAAACTGGAAACTACATTAGAAGCCAGTAAAAGAAGAGAAGGTTTAATAGAAGGGTTTAAAGTAGCCATCATTGGAAAACCCAATGTTGGAAAATCTTCGCTTTTAAATAAGTTGTTAAACTTTGAGCGAGCAATTATCTCTGACATTGCAGGAACTACACGTGATACCATTGAAGAGTCTGTGAAAATTGGAACTCATATTATAAAAATTGTTGATACTGCTGGAATTAGAGAAGCCAGTGATGTCATAGAAAAAATTGGAATAGAAAAATCACTTGAAGCAGTAGATCAATCAGATATTGTAATCGCTTTATTTGATAATGCACATGAATATACAACAGAAGATGATAAAATTCTTGATATTATCAATGAAACAACCAAAGAAAAAATTGTAATCTTGAATAAATCTGATTTGGAAAATAAGTTTGATAAATCAATTTTAGATGAGCATATAAGCCTTAGTACAAAAGAAGATATTAATCCACTCATTAAAAAATTGGAAAATATATTAGATAATAACTCTCACAGTGACGAAATGACATTGATATCTAAAAGACAAGTCGACAGTGTGAATCAGACACTTTTTCATATCGTGCAAGCCAGAGAGCCAATTCAAACAGGAGAATTGGAATTTTTTGCGCATCATATTAATGAAGCACTTCAGAATATAAGTAACATCACACGGCCATACGAGCACTCGCAGATGTTAGATATAATGTTTGGAGAGTTCTGCCTCGGCAAGTAGAGGTATTTCTTTTTGCCAAGATCTACGTTAGAATAATTTTATTTCTCAGTCACATACTTGTCGTATGCTCCTTCATAAGAAAATCACTCTGCCTTGACCTTAACAAAAATAAATATCCCTACCTCAATTTTTGATTATTGTGATTTTATGAACATTTAATTTTGAAGAAGAGTACTAAAGAAAATCTAATCAGCAATGCTGTCAAATCCTCTTTAGTAAACTAAAAGGATATATATAAGAACGAAACTACATTTCGTAGTTTTTGTCTTGTATTTTTATAGTTTTTACGTAAGCATGTTACTTACATAATCTATTATTAAGAATTGTATAATATTTTTAAATAGATATAACTTAAATTTTTAAACTAGTTTTTAAATGAAAATTGAATATTGATATAAATTTATTAATTTTGGTTAAAAATAATAGAAAACTCAGCACCTACATAATTGGTGTCTTTATAGGTAAAACTGGAATTTTTTACTTTTAATTGCCCTTTCATATGTTTACTGATTATCTGTTTTGACATAAAAAGTCCTATTCCATTACCTTTGTCTTTTTTTGTCGTAAAGTGTTGGTCAAATACTTTGTGGATAATATTTTCCTTTATACCACCAGCATTATCTTTTATAGTAATGATTACTTGTTTGTTTTGTTTATGTATGTCAATAAAGATATATCTGTCTTCATTGTTATCAATATTTTCACATAATGCATCTTTTGCATTTGATATTAAACTTATGACTGATTGTGTAAATTCATTTTTTAAATTTAAAATTTTTATCTTATCTTGGCAGTCAAAAATTGTTTCAATTCTATTTGTAATTAATGTTGCCTGCATAATAGAAATACAACTTTCAATGGTATTGGCAATATCAAAATTTTCTTTATCTTTATTGATTTTATAAAAATTCATAAAATCATCAATGGTTTGAGATAAATGTTTGGTGGTATCTACTATTTGATCCATATGTGAAACGATGTCTTTATTTGTTATTCTTTTGAGTTGCAAATTGAGATCTATACTACTTGCAATCGTACTGATAGTGTTTAGAGGTTGTCTCCATTGATGTGCTATATTTCCAATCATTTCACCCATAGAGGCCATTTTTGCTTGACTGTAAATAATGGCAGATTTTTTTTCATTTTCAATAATTTCTTTTTTGACTCTTGATTCTAGATTTTTATTGGTTTCAACCAATTTATTATTTAATTTTTTCAGTTGAATAACATCTTTTTGGGCTTTTGATATCGACAATGCAACAAATGAACAAAACATTGCTAACAGTGATTTGTCATTTTTATTAAAAACAACATACTTATCTTCAATTTTTTTATTAAGAATTTGAACCACTCCCACACACTTATTTTCAATGGGGTGAATCAATGGAGCAGTAATTATAGAATGCGTTCTGTAATTAAATTTTTTATCAAACTCTTTAACCCCTAAAAAATCAAATTCATTTGATTTATAAACATCATCAATGATAATAATTTTTCTAGTCTTTAATGATTCAACTGCTAAATATTTTTCATCATCACTGATGGGAAGTTTTATATCTTTTAATATATAAAATTGTTTATATATATCTTCATAAGAAAAAGTATCATTTTGAAAAACATTAAAAGTGAGCTCATCTTTTTCTTTGATATATATGCTACCCGCTTCTGCATTAAGAAGATCTCTTGTCTGTTTT
>ENA-ORXI01001786-ORXI01001786.1-sediment-metagenome-genome-assembly--contig:-NODE-1786-length-16387-cov-4.188105_pt1 | contig 16387 bp, 14 predicted proteins | sample MGYA00237861_ERZ511468 | MGnify/ENA primary metagenome ERZ511468 (study PRJEB26299, sample SAMN06266213) | sediment metagenome | isolation source: Hudson Canyon methane seep mesocosm | place... | reverse complement strand
TCATGTTATTTTTATTAATACCATTTTCTAGTAACAAAGTCTCACCTATATCTTTTTTAATTGTACCAATTTTATATTTATTTAAATCTAATACATTTTTTATAACTACAGATTTATTTTTTAAAGATATCACACCAATAGTTGTTTTAGAAATTGGACCAACCCATTTAAACAAATTTCTTCTTGATTTAGTCATAGTAGCAACAAGTACCATGCCATTTTTATTATTAAGTGCCCAGGAGTAAGCATCGGACCAAGAAGTAAGTTCCACATCTGATTTATTTTTTATACTGCCCATTTGTTGTAACATAGATTCCAAAATATCAACGGAAAGACCTTGAAGTTCTCCATCAACTTCCATACTGTAAGGAGGATAATTCTCTGTCTTCATTTTGATATCTGTAGCTTGAGAAGTTATTGAGAATAAAAAAAATAGCATTACTATTATTTTTTTTTCAATTTTATAATCTTTTGATTGATTTAATGAGTTTTTAGAATATGTCATTTCACTTAACCCTTTTACTTATATTTTTTAATTATACTACTATAACGATTGTCTTTTTTAATAGCATCTAAAGACGCTTGCCACTTATTTATTATTTCATTATCTGTTTTTTCATTAAATGCAAAATAGAGTTCGGCCTCAGCAAGAGTATAGATAACCTCATATTTACTTATATCAAACCCTTCCTTTTTTGCATTTGCAAATGCAGCACCCAATCCATAAGCAAACATGTCAATTCTACCTTTTTCCATTTTTGTAAAAGACAAGTTAATAGCATCTTCTCCATTTACATATTGAATGTTTTTTTTATTAACTCCCCTTTCAAGTAAAAGTATTTCACCCACGTCTTTTAATACCGCTCCTATTTTGTACTTATTAAAATCTGTAATATTATTTATAACTATATTTTTATTTTTAGGTGCAATCACACCAACCCTAGTTTTAACAATAGGCCCTACCCATTTAAATAGATTCTCTCTTGATTTTGTTCTTGTAGTTGAAAACACCATGCTATTGGGAACTTTTTGTGCAACTGAATATGCTCTTGACCAGTTTGTAAGTTTGACTTCTTTTGTTGTCTGTTTTGATTTCATTTGCTTAAACATTTCATCTAAAACTTCAACTGAAATTCCAGTTAGTTCTCCTGCTGTTTTCATATTATGTGGGGGATAATGTTCTGTATACATTTTAATTCTTTGTTCTTGAACAGCAAATACATTTATTATAAAAAATGTAAGTATAAGTAATACTTTCATATTATTCCTTTATATATCAGTTTTTTAATGAACTTAAATTATAAACATTCAAATTTCTATTTGGAGCTACTCTAACAATCAGGGATTTTTTTTCGTTAATGATTCAAAATATTGATTTATTGTCGACAGTATTTTCATTAATCAGAATACCTTTTTTGTGATGAAGTATTATAACTACATCAAATCTTAAAATTATCACAATTTTTTTATTTTTTTGCGACTATTTCAAGACTAAGTGATGATATAATGATTGAAAAATAAAAGATACTTATGATAGAAAATAAACTTGCTTGTTTAAAACATCTAACACTTTTACTTGTTGATGATGATACTGAGTTATTAGACACTTTAAAAATTACATTTTCCCTATTTTTTAAAAATGTACTTACAGCTAGTAATGGTGTAGAAGCAATTAAAATTCACGAAATCACTTCTGTAGACATGATAGTAACAGACTATGTAATGCCCCATCTCAATGGTTACGAATTTTGTATAGAAATACGAAAGAAAGATAAAAAAATTCCTATCGTTATTATGAGTAACTATAGTGAAAAAGATAAACTTTTAAACTCAATTCCTTTACAGTTAATAGACTATCTCATTAAACCCATTGATTACAAAATTTTAATGAAAACACTTTTATCAATGGTAAATAAACTTGAGGAGAACAGCTTCATTGAGGAGTTCTTATCTGATACTATATGCTTTAACATCATTACTAAAAAACTTACTAAAGACAACCATATTATCCCTCTTACAAAAAGTGAAATTATTTTACTTAACACTCTTCTTAAATTCAAAAATAATATAGTTACCGAAGATATGTTTATATATGCATTTGATGTAGAAAAGTCTGAAAACTCTCAATCTATAAAAAACCATATTTATCGGTTAAGAAAAAAAATTGGATTAGACATAATTCTTAATATTAAGGGTGTTGGATATATACTTAGGCCTTCATATGCATAAGGGGTATTTTGATAAAATTTTTTTTGTTTTTCATAACAGCTATTTGGGCATATAGTTATGAAACAATTACTATTAACAATTCATTTAAACAGATTAGTTCTAAGGATTTCATATATTATATTGAAGATATAACTCTAAACCTATCCCCTACAGACGTACTAAATTCGAGTCACTTAAAATTAACAAATAATACCAATAATAGAATCTCTCAAAAACCCATATGGACAAGAATAAGTATAAAAAATCACTCAAGTACAGTACAAAATCTTTTTTTCTCCAATCCACTGGCTGGCACAAACTATGTCGACGTTTATATTTATAAAAATGGTCTACTTGTCAAAAAACATATATTAGGAGATATGAGAAGTCAAAAAAAAAGGGAGATTAAAAGTTCATCTTCAACCTTCAACTTAACCCTATTAAAAGATGAACATTTTACAATAGTTTCAAGAATAGAAAATTATCAAGTTTACAATATTGATTGGAACATTCAAAATACTAATACTTTTATGACAAGAGAGTCAAATAAATTTCTTGTATTAGGAGTTTTTGCAGGTTTAACTTTTCTAATTATTGTGTATAATATTTTTTTATTCAAGATTTACAATAATTATGGATATATACTACTGGCTTTACAAAGTTTTGTGTTAATAGTATATCAATTTTGTTTACATGGTCTTTTATATCGTTTGGATTTAGGAATTAATTTAGCCACGATAACTGCGATGACATGGACTTTGTCACATCTTGCCATGGTTTTTCTTATACTATTTCAAGAACGACTGTTTAATTTCAAAAACAAATACCCTAAACTCTCTATATTTTCGAAACTACTCGCTTCAGTTTCTATACTTCTAATCATTATGCTCTTACTTGCAGCCTACATAAATGAAGAGCTATTTAAAATGAATACCTATATTATTTTATTAATAATTTTTATTATATTCTATCTTTTTATTGTTGGTATTTATATGTTTATTAAAAAAGAAACAGGGGCAACTTATTATATGTGCGGACAAGGTATTTTCCTTATTGCAGCATTAATACATATTTTTGGACTTTATAAATTTATGCCAAATCCTGAATTTTTTAAATACATATTACCCATGGGAACTATTATAGACTCATTATTTTTACTTATTTCACAATATTTATATACATCAAAAATACAAAAAAACCTCTTGAATAATGAACAAATCATTATGGATGAATCTAAATCGCTATTTATTGGACGTACCCTCGAAAACATTGGACATCAATGGAAAAATCCACTAACTAAAATTGGCACATCAATAACGATGCTTGAGGCTACATTAAAGCATGATCCTAAAAAAATGATACCTGAATTTACCAGACAACTTCCCTCTTTTACATATTCAATAGAGCTGATGAAAAAAACACTAGATGAATTCACCTTATACAATAAAAGAAAAACAAAAAAAATAGAATTCTCACTAAAAGAGACCATAGACAATACAGTCTCAATTCTTAATTCAAAAATAACACTTAAAAATGTAACAGTAACCGTAGATATAGATAAAAATATTGTGTTTAATAAACACGAACATATATACTCTAATATTATAATGGTTTTATTAGATAACTCTTTAGAAGCATTTGATGTAAATTCAAAATATACTAAATTAGTAACTATATCTCTACTTACGTCTAAAGAGAAGTATGTGTTAACTTTTAAAGATACTGCTGGTGGTATAAAACAAAAGCCTATAGAAAAAATATTTGACTATTATGAAAGTACTAAATTCAATCAAGAAAAAAGCGGAATAGGTCTTTCTATTATAAAACTATTAATTAACAATGAGCTAAATGGTGAAATCAGTGTCCAAAATATAGAGGAAGGTGCTTGTTTTAAAATTATTATACCTTAGATAATTTACAAATAATATTTCATTGCCTAAATATTGAGTCCACTCAAAGCCTTATATCGAACAATGTAGTGCAACCAAAAAATTAGTTAAAAATTGCTTTGTTCCAGAATTTTTAATTAATTTTTTGCTTGCACATCATTTTTGCCATCAAACTCTTTATTATTGGAATCATCAATAATTACTCTAGATAAGTCATTTGTTTTTTCTGCAATTGTTTGAGTATTATTCGCAATAGCAACATTTTGTTGTGTCTGTTGGTCAAGTTCTGTTATTGCATCATTTATTTGTTCAATTCCAGATTGCTGTTCTTTTGAAGCACCTGAGACTCCATCAATTAATGAAATTGTATTTTTAACATTTTGATTTAATTCATCAAATCCTTTTATCATATTATCTGCTATTTCTTTACCATCACTTGCTTGTATAGTTGCATTTTCAACTAGATTTTTAATATCTTTTGCGACATCTGCACTTCTTGAAGCAAGATTCCGTACCTCTTGTGCAACAACAGCAAATCCTTTTCCAGCTTCACCAGCCGTTGCTGCTTCAACTGCTGCATTTAAGCTTAAGATATTTGTTTGAAAGGCTATTTGATCAATCAACACAATTGATTCACTAATAGCTGTCACTTGTTCATTTAAGTCCTCCATAGCTTTGGTAGTTTGATTTGCTAACTCTTCACCTTTATTAACAGCTGATGTAACCTTATTTGAATAATTAGACATTTGAGTAATACTTTCAGTGTTACTAACAACCGTTGCTGTTATCTCTTCTAATGCTGCAGCTGTCTCTTCCAGTGATGTTGCTGTTTCATTTGAATTTTTATTTAATGTATCTACATTTTGTATTAATGTATTTGAATTATCCTGAAGTGTTAATCCATTTGATTTATTTTCAATTAACATTTGGGTAATTGAATCACCCAAAAAGTTGATACCATTTACTAATCTTAGTAAATGTTCTTTAACGTTTTGATTATCAACTTTATTTATATAATTATAATTTGAATACTGTTCTAATACATCTAAAACATTATTAATATTGGATTCTATATTATTACCCATTTGATTAAGCAGTTTTGTCAATTCTTGAAGTGCTGGATTTGAAGTAGTTGCATTAACTCTTTGGTGTAAGTCACCTTGTTCAAACTCTTCTAATACCTTAATAGTTTCATCAATTACTTGTCTATCTTCATCAATACTAGCTTTTGTTTTATCAATATTTTTATTGACTACTTTTGACATATTTCCTAGTTCATCATTACAACTATCATCTAATAGTTTAACATTATCACTTTCTCTATTTAAATAACTGAAAAAACCAAGTAATCCAGTTTGAAATAAAGATATTTTTTGTTTAACCGATTTAATTATAATTATTGAAAATATAACAGACAATATTAATGCAATTGCCGCAATTATTTCAATAATTTTTAATACTTCATGTTCATCTTTTTCTGCTTGATGAGTTGAGTGTTCAAGTAAATTTTGCATTTGATGCATAAGCTTTTGAATGTTTCTATCCATCTCTTTTAACTCTGCAATAAGTATCTCTTTTTCATGTTTAATATTTTTAAGATGCCCTGTTTCTAAATCATGCTCAAACTTTTTTAAATCTTTCTCAAATTGTGATTGTTCGTGTTCTATCTCTTTTAGTTCTTTTAAAAATAGTTTGTATGTATTTTTTGTTTTTTCATCATTGTTATGTTTGATGGCTTTTTCAACCATATGTTCCGCTTCTTTAATAGTTTTATCCGTTTGTTTTTCAAGTACTTCAATTTCATGTTCTAAATTTTTAAACTCTTTGCTATGAGTGTCTGAACTTGCAATAATTAATTGATATGTTAAAATTTCTTCTTCTAAAATATCTTTTTCTAATTCAGTTATAAGTGTATTAATAGGGACTTGATACTCTGCAATTTCTTCTATTTCAGCACCAATTTTATTTAATCCAGTGTAAGAAGAAACTGATATTACCAGCATACCTAAGATTCCAATTGCTATTGCAGCTGTGATTTTTGTTGTGAGTTTTAAGTTCTTGAACATATAATACTCCTATAATTAAAATACTATACATGTTAAATAATTATTTATTCCTTATAAATGCATAGTAACTATTAAAGTCTAACTTTAATTCATGATTGATTATATTTTATTATTTTAGTTTTTTCTTATATTTACTATCTTTCCATTTATTTGTACCTAATTCACTCGAATCAATTAGTTCTTGAAGACGTTTAATTTTAGTTTTTTCTTGGATTGCTGAAATTACCCAATGTATCGAATGTTTTTTATAAGAGGGTGCAAGAGATTTAAAATAGTCCCAAGCCTTTGTATTTCCCTTAAATTTACTTTCAAAATCACTTGGCAGTTTTAGATCTTTTTTGAAAGCATAATCATAAGGTTTACTCTCAGCTCTGTTTTTAAAAATTTCAATTCCAGCTTCTTGCATTAATCCTTCTTTTGATAATTTCTCAATTTTTTCTATATTAACAGGACTCCAAACACTATTAATTTTTCGTGGTGTAAATCGGATTTGATAGGAATGTTCATCTATTGATTTTCGGACACCATCAATCCACCCAAAACAAAGTGCTTGATCAACTGATTGTGGCCAAGTCATACTTGGATATCCACTTTTTACTTTATAATAACCTACAGATAACTCTGTTTGTTTATTATGATTATTGACTAACCATTCTCTAAATAGTGCTTGTGTTGAAAAAAATATTGGTTCATTCATATTGAAAATTCTTTAATTTTATTAAAAGTCTTTTTGACTTCTTACTTTCAGTGAACTTGGAATCTGTTCTTTGCGTAGTCTAACATCTTAACTTTAAGAATTTACTTATTAAAGTTAAAATACAAAATATATAAAATGAACTCCATCAAAAATAGTTTTTATATCTAATAACAACGATCGCAATAGTATATAGAGACAAATTGACTTATTAATTTTATTTATTTTTCATTTACATCCGTTGTGTTTTTTCCACATCGTGATGTCATGACCTTCAGGAATATTCAAGCAAGGGTTTTTGGAATAACCTCTTAATTTATTATATAAATCAATTTGCTCCAAACTAAGAACTTCTGGTGTTTTTAAATGTGTAGCTAAATGTACAACTCTTAGTTTTGCTCTAATTTTTTCAATATTGGAAACAATTTGTTCTAAGTCATTTTGAGAAATAGTTTTATTTGAGAACTTGTCGTTTAATTGTTTTTCAAAGTCTATTAACTTTGTTCCCAAAATAATAGCTTCTTCTTTCATACTTTTATATATATTTTCTATTTTTTCTTCTTGCTGTTTTGTCAGATTGATTTTATCTTTCATTTGAAGAATATGAACAGGTCCTGGGTATCCATTTAGCTCAGCAGCTTTTGCAAGTCCCCATCCTGCGCCTTTTTTAAGCTCATTTATATCATCTATTGATAAACTTTTAATTTTCCTATTTTCTTGACCTATATATTTAGATGTATGATTGTTATTGTTAGCATATACAACAGATACAAAAAAAACCAACACTATTAATTTAAATAATTTCTTCATGAGTTACTCCTATATGTTTGATTGGATATTACTTCTAATTAACAACAAAACTACTTATTGATTACCTCTTAGATAAGATATCTAATTATGTGTTTTATTTTAAATTATGTAAAGGCAGTTCAATTGTAAACTCAGCACCAATTTCTGTATTACAAACCTTAAGTAAACCATCAAAATTTTGCTCAATAATAACTTTACTCATATATAACCCTAATCCTGATTTATTTAAATCTTTTTTTGTACTGTAATATGGATCAAATATTTTGTCAATATGTTTATCATCTATACCACCACCGTTGTCACCTACAGTAACTATGACTTTATTTTGTATTTCATTTGTTTTAATATATACCATTGGATTTTTAATTTTTTCTTCAATAAGAATATGTTTTGCATTATGCAGTAGGTTTAAAATAACTTGCATCATTTCTCCTTCTAAAATGCCTACTTTGCTTTTTGAATGTAACTCCTGAACAATTTCAATATTGTTATTTTTAAATGTTTTTTCAAGTAAGCCAATTGCTTTTAAAATTGGCTCATTAATATCAGTAAATTCACTTGTCTCATTACATTCGTGCATATTTCTAAAGTCATCTATAGTTTTAGATAAATAAGAAACCTGATGTTGTAAATCTTTAAGTTGTTTGGTTCCTTCATTTGATTTAAAACTATTTAACTCAATGTCAACTAAAATATTAGTTGCAATCATATTTATTGCCATTAAAGGTTGTCTCCATTGATGTGCAATCATGGCTACTAATTCTCCCATTGCAGTTTGCCTAGACTTTAACATTAAATCATGTTGTTGAATTCTTTTTTGTACTTCTTCATGTATTGTATTTATTAGAACTATAAAAAATAGTAAAATAGTAAATGATAGAAATATAAATAACTGTAAAGACATTAATTCATGATTCAATTCACTGATACTACGATGGTCGTAAAGTAATGGAGTGCTAAATATTATTATCAAACTTGATGAAGTTGCAAATACCAAAGAAGTAAGCTGGTTGAATTTGAAAGTAAGATAAATTAATACTGGAATCAAAAATATTAAACTATGAAGTATATCAAACTGGTTTAATACAGGAATATTTGGAATTAAAAGAGTAAGTAATCCTATAAATAAAAAAAACATTAAAAGACGTAAATTAAATTTCCATTTATTCTGAAATAAAGCTATTAAAAGTGGAGCAAATAATAAAACTCCTACAGAATCCCCTATTAACCACGTAATAAATAATGTCCAGTATTCATCATCAGAAACCAATCCTGCTATTGATAAACCTGAAACACCAAAAAATGCACTAAGTAAAGGTCCTAACATAACAGCATATATCATAAAAGTGACAATAGACGACATTGAATTAAAAAAATGATCAATTGAAGTAATTCGTTTTATAAAATAAACGCCAACAAATGCACAAAGTGTATCACCAATACCATTTAATGTTGCAGCACTTAATGTATTCATTGTTTGATTTAAATCTTCAAAAGAGATATAAGCCCATCCATTTCCTACAGCTGCACCTAAAAAAACCCCTGGAAGTAGCTTATATCCTTTCCATAAAATTGCAAAAAGTATTATTCCTGAAGGAAACCAAACAGGAGTAACATTCCCTGGACCTATTGCAAAGGATTGCCCAATCTTAGCGCTAATGAAATATAATATTGACAATAATAAAACTTCAAAAATTGTTTTTGTATTCATGATTAATGCTAACACATATAATCTTATGTTTGACTAGTTGGTTCAATATACCCCCTATTTCAAAATAAAGACTCATCTTGGAACAAAGTAGACCAGCAAAAGTCAAACTGATAATTCATTCAACGTTTAAAATTGTATAAATTTGATATGAAACTTTATATAATTAAGTTATAATTTATATACTCTCCAAAGGGAATATTATGAAAACTCTTTTTTTATTGTGTATTATAATAAGTTCGTTTATTGCAAAAGATACAATCACCTGGATGAAATGGGACTTACCTCCTAATTTTATTTTAAATGGTCCTCAAAAAGGAACTGGTTGGGCAAATGAGAGACTGAAAATGTTACAAGAAAGACTACCTTCTTATAATCACAAATCAGTTGTTGTGAACGTAAATAGACTACTTAAAATATATAAACAAAAAGATAATTCTAAAACTATATATTGTACAAATGATTTAATTTCTCATCCAACTTTAGATATTGATGATTATATGAGTATGGCAACTTTTTCATTTAAAGCACATTTTTTAGTCACCAGCAAAGCCAAAGCGCATCTTTTTGGTAAGGAAGGAGATACTCTTGTTTTAGAAAATATAATTAAAAATACAAATCTAAGACTGGCAGTAGCAAAAAACAGACCATATTTAGGTGCTAGTAAAGTTATGCAAGAGTATATAAAACGATATCCAAATCAAAAACATATTCAATTTTTATCAAATTTAAATATAGGGAAAAGCATGTTCTCTTTGGTATTTAAAGATAGAGCAGATTATACTTTTGAATATCTTGATAAATCAAGTTTTTATGGTAAAGAACTTAGAATATTAGATGATATTGTGCTGTTTCAAATGAAAGAAAATGAAGGTACTTTTTACGATTTTGTTTCATGTGTAAAAACTAAAAAAGGTAAAATTGTTATTGAAAAAACAAATAATATAATCAGAGAACTAAAACATACTGATAAATGGATGAATGCATTTACCAAGTGGCTTCCTACTAAAAGATTACAAGATGATTATATAAAAAATTATAAAGGGGTGTTTTTACAAAAAGGTGATATTTATGATGATAATCCAAGATCAAAATAATCATGTAACTTAGTATCACTACCCCTTATTTTTCTTACTTTTAAAAATCACCCATTAATTTATCATCATTGCTTAAATATCCAGTCATATATTCATTTTCCATTTCTAATAGGTTCTTAGGATTCTGAATGACATTTTCATTTGAGGTAATAATAGTCTGAATACCTATTCTGTGTAACTCATGTATTGCATTATAAATGCCATTTTCATAAATATTTTTATCTCCATCAAAAGGACTATCAAAAGCAACAAATTTGATAAGTCTTTTTTGTACATATGTTTCAGCTAATGCAGATGCAAAAATTAAACATAATAGCTTTTTTATAGTAACGTCATCATTTAAATTATCATTGGATTTTTCATCATTTTTAACTTTCATACTAAACTCTATATCATTTGAAGTATTAAAATCAATTAAAAAAGTTATCTCTTTATCTAATATCATTTTCCCATATTTAGCAATACTATTTTTAAATCTATCTATAAAATGACTGCTAATTAATGTTTTATTTTCTTCGATAACTCTTTCCAAATCACTTTGTGCATTTTTAAAAGATGTTGACTCTGTATCTTCTTTTTTAATTATTTCATCTAGTTCATATTTTTTTCTTATTTTACGTCCATCAATGCAGAGAAGATTTGATATAGTTGTTTTGTATTCTATCTCATTTGCGCAAGAGTATTTGTTTAGTATAAATACATCACTTTGGTTGTCTTCATCTCTTAAAAAATATGTTATGTATGTTCTAAATTTATTTATTGAATAATTTACTTTATTTTCAAAATAAGATTTAGCTACCCCAATACTGCCTTTTTTATCAAAATCTCTTTCATTTACAAGCTGTGATTTCTGTTTTGTAATTTTCAATTCAATATTTTTACTACCAGTAGTAGGTCTTTTAATTGTTATATATCTATTTGAAGAAATTTGAAGTTCTATATAAAAAACATAATCTTTAAAGTGCTCTTTCCCCAGAAAGTTTTTATCCCCTAACAAACAAAAATCTATTAATTTAAAAAGACTACTTTTCCCTACACCATCCGTGTGAGATAGGATAAAGTTTATACCTTTATCAAATACTATGGTTTTAAAATTATTATTATTTGAATACAATTTTGATATTTTCATTAAAATTCCTTATTTTTTAGATCTGAACATTCAAGCTGATATTATTTTAGCTTAAATATAGAGATATACAAGTGCTAACTGAATTTTATACACTTTTTCCCTATCCTTAAACCATCATTTCATAGTTGTCATATTATATTTAAATATTTAGTATGGCAATATTCACTAAATAAAAATAAAATATATATTATGTCCCCATTTTATATATTCAATCGTTATAGTAATGAACAAAACTTAAACAAGGAAATAAAATGAAAGAATTTGCTTTAGTATTTAGATTAGATGATATGAACAATGCAAAACCTACACCTGAGGAAATTAAAGAAAGAATGAGTTGGTTAGGAAGTGTTTCAGCACAAAACAAATTGGTTGACAAAGGAATGGGACTTTCCGCTTTTAATGCTAAAGTTGTGGGAATGGATGAAGTGGTTACAGATGGTCCATTTACTGAAATCAAGGAATTTATAGGTGGGTTTATGATAGTTAAAACTGAAACAATTGAAGAAGCTGTTGAACTTGCTAAAACTAATCCAATTTTTAAGACAGGTGGTTCAATTGAAGTTAGAGAAGTAATTAAACCTAATAGTTAAGTATATGGCACATACAAATGAAGATAACCAACAAATTTTATCAAATCTTTTTAGAACAGAATATAGAAAAATAACGGCAGTATTATGCCGTCGTTTTGGATTAAAACATATTGAAACTGCTGAAGATATAACTAGTGACACTTTTTTAAAAGCATCTGAAAAATGGAACAAAGAAGGTATCCCTCCAAATCCAACTGCTTGGCTTTACACTGTTGCAAAAAATAGCGCAAAAGATTATCTCAAGCATAACACTATTTTTGATACAAAAATCAAACATCAAACATGTAAAGAAAATAGTTCTTCTAATTTTGAATTTGATTTTATGCAAAAAAATATTTCAGATAGTCAACTCAGTCTGATATTTGTTGTTTGCGATCCTATTAACTCACAAGAATCTCAAATATCACTTGTATTACAAATTCTTTTTGGTTTTAGTATTAAAGAAATTGCATTGGCTTTACTTGAAAAAAACGAGACTATAAAAAAACGTCTCCATCGCGCAAAAAAGAATCTCAAAGATAGCAATTTTGAAATTTTAACCTTGAGCGAAAAAAATATTGAAAACCGACTTAATATTGTACTTAAAACGATTTATCTTGTTTTTAACGAAGGATATTACTCTAAATCTGATAAATATTTTATTCGCAAAGAATTATGTCTTGAAGTTGCTAGATTATTGCTGCTACTTACTAAAAATCACTTAACAAGCACGCCCAATACGAATGCATTACTTTCATTGGTCTGTTTTCAAAGCTCCCGATTTGATGCAAGAATTGATACGAAAGGGGATGCTATACTTTTTGAAGAACAAGATAGAAAACTTTGGGATTTAGAATTAATTGAAAGAGGACATTATTATTTAGTTGAAGCATGCAGTTACGATGAAGTTTCAATGTTCCATCTTGAAGCAGGAATTGCATATTGGCATACTACATCAAATGAAAAAAATAAATGGAAACATATTCTACAATTGTATAATCAACTATTACTGGATAAGTATTCTCCTATAATTGCTTTAAATCGTGCATTTGCATTTTCAAAAGTTTATGGAGCAAAAGAAGGGATACAAGAAGCAGAAAAACTGCAGTTAATAAATCTAAGTGACTACTATTCTTTGCTTGGTTTTTTTTATACAGAATATAACGGTAAAAAAGCAAAAGAAATGTATACCAAAGCCATTAATTTAACAAAATCTCCTTTTAAAAGAAGAACACTACTTAAGCAGATGAACAAAATAGAAGAATAACTTTACTATAAATTTTCAAATCTCCCACAATTAATATCAAACCTGTCCCTATTTAACTAATTCAATCGTTATAGTTATGAAGTATGCCTAAGAACATGAAGTATACTTACAAAAAAGGAGAAATAATGAAAGAGTTTGCTTTAATATTTAGATTGGATAATATGGATAATACCATACCTACAGCTGATGAAATCAAAGAAAGAATGAATTGGTTAGGAAGTATTTCTGCGCAAAATAAACTAGCAGATAAAGGAATGGGTTTTTCTTCTGAGAATGCAAAAGTTGTAAGAATGGATGATATTGTCACAGATGGACCATTTAAGGAAGTCAAAGAATTTATTGGTGGTTTAATGTTGGTTAAAACTGAAACAATTGAAGAAGCAGTAGAGCTTGCTAAGCTAAATCCTATTTTTAAGACAGGTGGGTCCATAGAAGTGAGAGAAGTCATGAAGCCAAATAGTTAAGTAATCTTTTAAACTACATAGGCAAAAAAACGTCAAGATTATATAGTAATTCATTTATAATCTTGACCATAAATTGATTTGACTACACTTATTCAGACAAAAAATACAAAGGTATTCTGAGTTAAAATAAAACAATAAGTGGAGATACCATGAGAAACAGTAAATACACCAGGGAATTTAGAGATTCAACAATTCAACTTAAAATGAAAATTTGTTTTTTTCGTAAAAATTTTTCTACTCTTCATATTCAAAAGGCTTAATCTCATCTGCTAAGAAGACATACCCACTTTGCACCTCATCTTCTCCATCTATTAAATAAAGTTTGTTTTTATTTTGTTTGATTGTGAGTACTCCTTTAATCGTCAAAGGCTCAAAACTATCATCTACTTTCACAGGTTTGGAAGACTTTACATAGAGTATTTGATTGACAGGTGGTGGCGGTGTATGAATACATGCACCTATATAAGGTACAAACAAAAACTCTTGGATTTCCCCCTTATTTAAACCAAGGGCCAAAGAAAAGCCACTGAGTTCTACTTTTTTATTATTTAAAGTGGAATTTGTTTGTTTTTCCTCTTTTTCTCTTTTTTTAATCATACGTTCTGCTTGATCGAAATAATACTTTATATCTATTTTTTCTTTATCTAGAAACTGTTTAGCTTCATCCATCTCCACTTGTAAGTCTTTATCAACTTGGGATGCATCCATATTTTTAATCTCAAAGAGGATAGAGAAGTTATACAATTGTTCATCATTTAGTTTTTCAAAGGGATCATCATAGGCTTCAACTTTACCCTCTAAATCTTTCCAATCGATTGATTGATAGCCTTGAGCATAAGTAAGACTGATGCAAAAGCATAAAATGATTAAAATTTTTTTCATAGTTTTCCTTATATTTGAGTATTCATACCATCCACTAATGAATGTTTGTATATTTGATAAGCAGGTATGAAACTTATAAGTATCGCACTACACTCAATGAGGCCCAGTATAGCGAACTCTTCTAAAGAAAGAGGTTGTATTTGTACATAAAAACCATAAGTATCATATAAGGGTTGACTCAAAGTATACAATGCTATATACAAAAATACAACTCCAAGTCCTATTGAGATACCGCATACAACAGCTGCTTCACCCACAATGAGTTTACCTATATCAAAAGGCGTTGCTCCAATGGAACGAAGTATAGCCATCTCTTTTCTTCGATTTTGTACTCCCATAAGTATGAGACTGAGCATTCCTAACAATCCAATAAATACCACTAACGTTGAAATAATACTAAGTATGATTTGTACAATATCAAAAAAATTCCATAAGTCCTGAACAGCTAGGGCTGGTATTATTGCACTTAAAGGCTCTTGAGTAGCGTTGTTAATCTTTCTTTGCAGGTTGAAGATGGTATTTTTTGAATGTACACCCACATATACCGCACTTATTTTTTTAGGAAGTTTTTTTAACCTCTTGGCAACTTTATGAGAGAGATTCTCTTTAAATATTTTTTCTGAACTTTTTGTATTTTCATTATCATGATGTCCATGAGTTTCACTGTCATCTTCTTTTTCATGATATTCATTGTGTCCATCTTCGTGATGTTCATTGTGTCCATCTTCGTGATGTTCATTGTGTCCATCTTCGTGATGTTCATCGTGTTCATCTTCGTGATGTTCATTGTGTTGTTCTGACTTCTTAATAGGTCTAATCATAAAATGATTATGTGAATCATCATGTATAGATTCCATTGCATGTAGAGTCACAATAAGGGTTTTATCCACTGGAGTATGAGTAGGTTTAAGTATGCCTGAAACTTTTAAGGGCAGTTCATCATGTTGGATAAAACTCACCTCTGCATCCCCATGAGAGAGTACAATATTATCTCCTAGTTTATAGTTGAGTTTTTTTGCTACCTCATAACCCAATACCACATGAAACATATCCTCAAATACTTTTCCTTGTGAAAACTCTATTTTTTTCCCATTGGCAAAAGAGTAGTGTTTAAAGAAGTTTTCATTGGTTGCAACTACTTTATAGCCTTTATGAGAATCGCCCAATGAAATAGGAATTGCCCACTTAACCTTTTGATTCGATTGAATTTTTTCATAACTTTTATAATCCATAAGAGTATTAGGTGTGCCTATATGAAATACAGAGTAAAGCAACAGCTCAATTTGTGAACTCTTAGGCCCTATGATTAAGTCTGTACCTGAAATGGTTTGCATGAAGCCAGAATTTGCCTCTTTTTTTATAATCTGAACACTTAATAGCAGCATAACACTTAATGCTATACTAATAAAAGTAAGAAGAAAAGTTGCTTTTCTGCTTTGGATACTCTTTAAAGCCAATCTAAATATAGACATTATTCCGTCTCCTGTGATTTAACACTATTGATTGATGAAAGTTTAATACAGCGTTGAAAATGTTTTTTTAAACTCTCATCATGACTTACAAATACTAGGGTAATATTCTCTTTCTCACACTCAGCAAAGAGC
>ENA-ORXI01001784-ORXI01001784.1-sediment-metagenome-genome-assembly--contig:-NODE-1784-length-16394-cov-5.081633_pt1 | contig 16394 bp, 17 predicted proteins | sample MGYA00237861_ERZ511468 | MGnify/ENA primary metagenome ERZ511468 (study PRJEB26299, sample SAMN06266213) | sediment metagenome | isolation source: Hudson Canyon methane seep mesocosm | place... | reverse complement strand
AAACGGCTATTGGATAAAAATAACAGACTCGCAATAGCAAAAGGTGTCACTGAATACGCAGTGACCACGGTGTAAATGCTGTTGTGCTAAGTTCTTTCCAGCAACCTGTTACCAAGTCGCTCGAAAGAACTCCCGATTGCTCGGGTGTTCTAAATTTACCGCTACAGCTTTAATGCTGAATTTAATGGTTAAATATCATATTCTGAGTGACGGCCAAATCCTGAATAGTAGCCTCTTTCTTCATTCCTCGGATCATGAAGCTCTATTTCCTCTGCGAAATATTTCTCTTCAAGTGTCTCGAAGGTCCTGGGTGTTTCATTTTTTTGAAACTGATCCGGGGCTTGACTGTCTGTTAAAATTTTCATAAATTCCTCCAAATAGAAAAACGAATAAAATCATACCCACAAGAGAATGAATTCCATGGTGGATTAAAGTAATAGTAAATGTAAATTAACGTAGATCTGATGGCCCCATAAGCCGGATTGACCTACAGCTTATTTTGCCTTTAAGGAAACAAACCTGCTTTGCTGTGCGTATTGCACTGCTTTGGGTTTTTGCTCTGATATATTTGGTTTCAGAATCGAAACTGCTTTTACGGCCAGATTCCAGCTTGACGACCCATGATTTAAAAGGTTTGTCTTGCCAGTAGTCTTCTATGGCCTGTTGAGTATTACTTAGTATGGTCATCATATTTCCCATGAATATTAGGGGAAATACCATGACCTTATAGGGAATGATATTCCCCAGAAAGTGAAGTGAAGTTAATTTTTGATTATGCAGCCTGACTTACTTTAATCTCTGTCATGGCTTCCGCTAATGTCCATAAAGCCTTATTCAAGCGCACATTGCCATCAATACCATTAATTTTCCTTGTTTTTGATATTGTTCCCTTGCGTGTCACACGAGGAATACCGCCTTTGATTAAATTTTCTTGAACTACGTTAAATGTTGTCCATAAATCCCTGGCTTTATCGACTGAGCGTCTTGGCTTTAAAACCATATCAGCTCTTGGTATATCATCAGTCTCGTTAAATCTCAGTGGCAAACTCGCCTCGGCAAAAGCCATTTGCTCATCTTCTGACAAGGTGATAGCTGTCATCGCTTCTCTTGAATCAGAAACACGATCAAAGTTATTCAATACTTCATAAGCCCCTTCAATCACATTATCAACAACATGACCTCGGTGCTGGACTCTGACATCTTGAAAGGTATCACCACAGACCATACCATTTTGACAGACAAACCTAAAACAACCGGCCAACATTTGATAGGAAGATGAGCCATCATGAGAATTCAATAAAATAATCTCATTGGTGCCCTCTTTATTCTCCTGTCCGATTTGTGAAGCATGTCGTAATCGAAGCATGTGTTTAGCAAATCCAAGCTTGGATTCATCTCGTACACGAGCCTGGCAAGCCATAAAAGGTTCAAAACCTTCTTTTCTGAGTGCATCAAGCACTGTAATGGTAGGAATATGAGCATACTTGTCTGACCGTGATTCATGCGCTGTATTCGCATAAATTGAGGGGACAAATGATCTTAATTGTTGATCATCCAAAGGATGATTCGCACGAGTAACGTGGCTACGTGCTGCAAAACGTGAACTTAGTGACATGATGTTTCTCCAAAAAAAAACCAAAGAAACACATTGACCCACAGGGAATGGTTCCCTGGTTGGGTTAAAAAATAAAAACGTCTGTGACTGTTTCCGCAAAAACAGGTCGTTGGTTAGTGAATACAGACTCGCAACGACTAAGGGTATGACTGAGAAAGCAGTCAACACTTTAAAACAGTTTCTTTTATACCGCATATATCAAACTTTTTCCAGTATTGGATTAGGCGCATTCAAATACTGGAAAAAGCCCCCTTTAAAAAGGGGGCGGTAAGTTAAAAAATCAAGCTGCTATCAGTTGTTTCGCCAAAGCAACTTCAATGCTATCGCCATCAGAATTCAAGACATCCAGCCCCGTCTCAGGCATTTCACCCGACGTAGATTGGCTGACAGCTATTTTTTTAGCCATCAATTCCAGACAGCTAATTTGTGCCGTCTTTTCATAGCCCAAAAAAAACACCTCAACGGCTTGTTTTTGACCAATGCGCCATGAACGTCTTGAAGCTTGCTGTACGGTATACACGTTATAACCAGATTGCATAAAACAAATGGTTGGAAAGTCTAGCAAATCCAGCCCTGTTTTTACCAGTTCAGGATTACATACCAGAATATCAATACCACGATCAACCTGATCTATGATCCAGTCTTCCCGTTTATCGGTCCCTATACTGGAACGTAAAACAGCCACTTTAAAACCACTGATCTCGAGCACCTTCTTAAGCCTGGATGCGGTATCGCGTTTTCCCGTATAGACCGTATAAACCAACACCTTTCTTCCTGCTTTCTTATTTGCTTTACAAAGATCAATCAGTTCCTTTTCTTTTGGACTAATTTCATCTTCTTCAAATACAGCAGGTACAAAAGACAGGGGTTTCCTAGTTCTAGGGTGAATCACCTCTTCATCACGAAAACAGGTGTCTGGCCAGGCTAATAAAACAGTCATCACCAATCCCATTAAGGTTTTATCACCCCTCGCCAACGCTTTTCTAAGCTCATCCGTCAAATGACTTGATAAATGAGTATAAGCCTCAGCTTGCGCCTCACTCATACACACTTCTCTAAAAGTCTCCAGATAAGGAGGCAATATATTCCCGCCAATATCTTTCAGCTTTAAAAAGGCGGTATAGGGTAAAACATAACGAGCCACCCCTTTAGGGCCAAACCCCGGTGCCTTTGAAGTATGAACAACTATTTTTTTACCTTTGGCCGTTCTATGATTCGCGTCTCTGGTTTCTTTAAACACATCTTTTAAAACACCATGTTCACGCATAAAACTCATGGCAGCAGTTCCCAGACTATTCTGGGCATTATATTGATAGCCATCTTCAATCATTCTGGAAGATAACACTCGCCATAACAAGTAAAAAATATCATCAGCATAACCGCCCATTAATGTCCCAGTCAGCAATACCGTTTTTTTTGCTTTAGTCGATAAAACGCCCATTGCCTGACCTTGAGCCGAACCTGAATTTTTATATTCATGTCCTTCATCAACAAGCAATAAATCGAAAAAACCATCGGGTAAATAACGCTTGATAAATTCAGAAGGCTGATAACCCCCTTGACCAAAACCAAAAGCTTGTCTCGCCATTGAGCGTTCCATCCGTTTTGCCTGCTTATCTGAAAAGACCAGCTCACCGTCCTCATTCATGAGATTAATAAACTCATAAACATTATCAGACAGCATGGTTGAAAGCACCTCAGCACCAAAACCATTGAGCAGTTTATCCGCTGTTTTAGGCCCTATCGTTGGAATCTGACACATTGAATCATGCACCAGGCCCTGATAGTCTTTAGGTTGTTTATTACGTTTTAAGGTCCATAATGGAGCCTGACATTGTTGGCAATGCTTTCGGGATTCACGACTATCACCCTGATGAAAACTGGCAACACTGATACGCTCGCCTTCTTCATTAACAATATATTCACTGCAATCTGGACAGCTTGCATATTCATGCGTGACAACATAAGAGCGTCTCGCTTGTGTCTGCGTTTCTGCCACAATAACCCGCTCATAAACTCGCCGAGTCATCGTTACAGGCCTCCAGTCAAACCCCATACGCATTCTTACACGCCCCAAAATATAAAATTCTGGCACTGTGGGTTTATCTTTTTGACTCGCCCTTATTTTAAGTAATTGACGCAATGTATCAGGTCCATTTAGCACCCACACCTTTGCATCTTCAATGGTTTCAAGAATTTCTCTTCGCCATTTATAGACCAGATGTGGAGGTGAGATGACTAAAGTTCTGCGATAGCCTTCTGCAAACAAACACGCTGAGACAGCAATCCCCATCATGGTTTTTCCACAACCCATTTCTCCGTTTAGAACGGCTGCTGATTCACCTTCTTCAGCCAATAATTGACAGACTGCCTGAACACGCTCCCTTTGAGCCTCAAAGGGTTGCCGTTTTAAATGATCCATCACCTGGTTCCAATGAGGATTCGGTGTGCCATCATAGATGGGTGGATGCTGTTTTGAGACAGCATCCATTAATCCCACTCCAAACTCGGTTAAAAATTGATTCAGCTCGATCACATGTTCTGAATCCTGCTCCAATTCTTCTATTAATGATGGATCTGATGTTGATTCATCCACATCACTCCTGTCACAATTGTTTATTTGATCGGTTTCACTCATGGTTGTCTCTCTTTAATAAAAAGGAAAAACACCCATCCCTTCAGGAAGTGTTTTCCCGAAGGTTAAATAATATTTGCTTAATACAGCAAAGCTAGTGTTAAGCCTGTTAGTTAGCTGTCACAATAATCCATGCTTAGCAAAGGAATAAGTCCCCTTCCCCACAATAATGTGATCTAAAACCCTTACATCGACTAAATCCAAAGCAGATTTTAGTTTTTGTGTAATAGTTTTATCAGCCTGACTCGGTTCAGCGAATCCAGAAGGATGATTATGAGAAAATATGACAGCTGCTGCATTGTGTTGCATCGCTGCCCTCACTACTTCTCTGGGATACACACTGGCCGCATCAATCGTACCTCTAAACATTTCATCACAGGCAATAACCTGGTGTTGGTTGGTTAAAAACAGACAGACAAATACTTCATATTCGTACTTTGCCAATTTCAATTTTAAATACTCCTCTGAGTCTTCAGGCTTTGAAATGACAGTGCCTTTTGTAAAGTAACGATCATAAATTTCTGTCGCCTCACAAATGACATCACATTCATCGGCCACATGGTAAACGCCACTAGAATCTTGAACATATAACATGGTTGTTTCCTCTTGATTAAAAAACCGAAGAACACAAACCACCGCAACGCGAGGAATGGTATTCCCCGGTGGGTTAAATAAAAATAATCGTCTGCAACGCTTCCCACAGGAAACGGCTATTGGATAAAAATAACAGACTCGCAATAGCAAAAGGTGTCACTGAATACGCAGTGACCACGGTGTAAATTTAATTTAGCTGTCTAGCGCCAAGTTCTTTCCAATAACCTGTTACCAGGTCACTCGAAAGAACCCCCTATCAATCGGGCGTTCTAGTTTTTTCGGTTCTTATTTGATGGTTAAAATTTCACCGTATGTATCACTACCGTGCGTAAAATCAATCGCTTTAATTTGAGGGACAAACACATCCAGTGAACTTCTTGTTTCCAGAAACTCACCATCACCTTGCGGCACCACTTTTGACAATTGTTTTTTATCCTTAAAAGTATCACCTTTAATAACATAGGTCTTTTGCCCATTATTTGAATGCACTACACCCGATACCTGACCTGCAGCCAATGCTAAAGCTAGATGCCAGTCGGACAGTGCCATTAAAGGCCGTCGATGCCCTTGAGAGACATTCAGCATATGCAGACTGAACTGAGGCCAGAGACAAGGATATCGATCAATTTCATCCTGTAGTTGCTCCTCATCTATCCGCATGGCATTAAAACGAATGTCACCTGCAGTCGCTGGCGGAATCCTATACGCCTGAACAACCTCTTTAGGTAACGGTTGTTGATCTGCATCACAAAACAGGTTGAGCGTGTTCAGAATCTGCTTATACTTTTCATCATGGGTTGAAGTCCGTCGCCTGACACCCATCACAACCACTTGTTTAAAGCGTTGCTCAGGTGCCTGATACACCGTGATCTTTTCAAACCCCGCTGCAATCCACTTTCTGAATTCATCATCCAGTGTGTAGTACGGCACAATTAAAACCATCACGCCACCGTATTGTAAAAGCCTGACGGAACGCTGATAAAAAACCTTCTCTAAGCGTTTTTTACCTTTATTGAACACCTCAATTCCTGTTTGAGCTTTATCGGTTACCAGATCACCATACGGAGGATTTAACCATAACAAACCAAAGCTTCTGGGTGTAATAATGGTGTCTTGAAAGTCACCCGTTAAACACCGTTTTAATAATTGCTTGGCCTGGATAGATCGCTCCTTGTTATATTCCACAGCAAAGGTTTCGACCAGCTGCTGTTGAAGCGGATGATGAAGTAGATGCTGACATTCTGCCAACGCACTACCCTCACCAGCACAAGGATCAATCAGCCGCATAGTGCCTGTTTGACAAGGTTGTAAATGAGTTAAAATCGATTCAATGGTGGCCGAATCGGTTGGATAATAGCCATTTTTAATAAAATTATGTGCTAATTGTTGAAACATTAAAGCCATGGGCTTCTCCTAAAAAGTAAAAAAAGAGAAACCCTGCCCCGACGGGAAAAGGTTTCCCGTCGTAAAATAATAATTAAATGTCTATTCAGACCGTGATTCAGTTTTTAGCTGGCCTTGTTGCACCATGCGTGTCATTTCAACATCCAGTTCATCTTCTTCTATGTGAATAGAAATAAGATTAATGCCATGACCCGGACACTGTTTTAACCAGCCTTTTTCACGCATCAAATTCATCACGTTGTCTTGCCAGTGTGATAACAGCGGCAAATGACAAACCTGTTTAACTAATTCCCAGGCCATTTCATCTTGGCTATCCTGACCAGGTAACAAAAGTAAATATGCCTCACGATTAACAAAATCAGGCATGTTCACCTTTTTATCAAATAACCAGACATGAACCAGATCGCCAAACAAATTAGACTTAGGCATTCTGCCTGTCATTTTATCCAGTCGATCAGGAGAGCCTATTTTCACAGGATAATTTTCAAATTTTACAGCCGATGATCTGCTCACATGACCACCAAATGATAATTGACTGATGCCACCTTCACTTGCTGATAATGTGATACGTGCCAAAAGTTCCTGAATAGCGGTATCTCTACCCCAGCACGATGCAAAAACCAAATACCCATCATCACAAACCAGTGCATCACAAAATACATCATTGACTTCATTCATTGTTAACATTGTCTTCTCCTTAATCTCAACAAAAAAGACAACGCTCAATGAGAATTGTCGTTCTCATTGAGCGGTTGTTTTGTAAAATATAAGTTAAGGTTTTACCCAGCATTGACCAATCGGCTTAAATTGATAGCCTAATGCTTTCAATCTTTCACGCTGTAAACGAAAAGCCGCTCTATCCACAGTAGGATCAAGTTTAAAGGTATCCTTTAATGGCCAAAGCAAACCAAACAATTGCTTGTCTGGGTCGATTTCAGAGTGATCAATCTGATCACTATTAACCGATACCCGCTCATCTTCTTCGTTTAATACAGCAGGGGTCGAAGTCTCAGGAATAGGACTGTTTTTAACATCTTCATCCAAAGGATCTTGTTCCAGAGAGGTAAATTGATCGGGCTTAATTTTTTCAGCATTTGCCAGTGCAACATTCTCCAGAATAGCCCTGACCTCAACAACCAGACGGCTTCCGATTGAGTAGGTCGCTGAAGATATTTTACTAATGTCAAACAAGCCTTCATAACTGCCTTCATCGTACTGATCCAGTATCTTGTCCTTGACGGAAAAATCACCAATATCAGTTTGTAAATTACCCACCCGAAAAGCGCCATTTCGTCCGTTAATAATTTTAACGACCAAACGTCCAGGTAAACTGATCATAAAGCCTTCCCATGCTGAGTATCCAGCATAATAGTCAAAACAGGTTCATCGCTATCACCAGAACTTACAACAATCCATAGTCTTATTTTGTTAAGAAAGGATTGAGAGCGTCTCGGATAACGTTTAACTTCAAAAAAAGCTTCTGTTGAATGAGCGGACGCTTGTTTAATGGCTATTCTTGCCTGAGACAAAAGTGATACAGCTCTGAATCTATGTCTAAAAAGATCGACATCATTCACTACCACATATAATTCCCAAACCTCACGGGTCATACAAACGCTGGCTTTAAAAGTACTTGATAATGCTGATAAATCAACCAAGTATCCTTCAGCAATCGCCTCTTTTCGATAGATAAAGTCTTTAAATGAAAAAAATGGATTTGCATCCAGGGGCGGTGTTAATGGATGAAAATGGGGGTGCATTGGCGAACCAATGGCTAAATTTAATGGTGTCATCGTTTTTTCCTGATTAAGTAAAAAAACCGAAGAACACATCACCGCTACGCGAGGAATGTGATTCCCCGGTGGGTTAAATAAATAAAAAACATACATCTGCTACGCTTCCCACAGGAAACGGCCACTGGATAGAAATTGCAGACTCGCAATGGCAAAAGGTGTGACTGAATACGCAGTCACCACGGTCAAAAACTAAAACAACCATTTTTTCACATCACCTTGTTCGCCAAGATGCTCTGAAAAAATAGAGTGTGTATCGTCCAAAATGGCTCAATACACACCATTTGTTGTTAATTACATGTCAATCATCGTTAAATAATAAATTCATGATAATCACTGATAGTGTTTGTCATTGTTTGTTAAAGGTATTAAACCTTTCCACTCTTTACAAAATAAAGCCCGTTTCCCGTTAACTAAACTGGCTGTTTTCCTGTCTGACTTGTCTGGTGAGTGATCAAAAGTCACAATAATCATGCACGGTCTACCGCACAAAGGGTTCCATCATTTTCCGACGATGGCAGCCGGTGTAGTAAGAAGGGATATACGCCACTGGCGTTTTCCCAGAATGCCCTGTATCACAAGACATTCTGCGAAAACCAACGCTAAACGTGACTAAATAAAAAGGGTCAATGATCATCCCTGATCCTTGAGGTAGTAAAATAACTTTTAAGCTGATGCTTAAAAGTTAATATTGAATAAAACGCACATTCACAAAGCGCGTCTTTTACGTTCTGACAGAAACCGTGACTATGAAGACGTACAGAGTGTACTTATTCAAATAAAACTCAGATATCCAGTGTCTGGTTCCACCATCCCTGTTAGGATTCCTTACGTTTTCTTAATTTCTATCAGTCGTGTCGCCTGCTATAACTTGTTAAACAAATTATCGACTGGGGTCACAGGCTCGCCAGTCTGGGTGCAGATTTCATGTTATACACGACAACATTCGATCTACTAAGGGTGCAACTTTACCGAAGCTGCAACGGGTGAAATTGATCCCTTTTTAAGAAGGTTGTCTTTACCTTTCTCAATCACGAAAAAGCTAAAGACAATCCTCTGTCATATCCGGTCCTATCATTACAACCACTTAACATTAAAAATGTTAATAAAGACTGCAAAGCAGTCTTTATTAACTCTAAAAAACCAACCAAGGCTCATTTAATCAATAAGTTCAGGTTCTGGCTGTTTTTGTTCAGCCGTCTCCTGTTTAATCGGTGCTTTATACACTGATTCACCATCGACTTTTACCCAACCAATATACAGTAAGCGAGCTTTTAAACTTATGCCTACTTCACCTTTTCGCTTTCCGTTTTTATAAGTAAAGGTTTCAGGATAAAGATCACCTATTTTAAAGCCCATCAGAATTTTTTTATCCTGCTGACAAGCCTGATCTAATTTTTCAATAATTCTGGCAGCTTCTGCGCCACTGACACGACAATCAAAATTAGTATATTCAATCGCATCTTCCGCTCCATGTAGTGCTGAGATTGAACAAGCCCAAAAAGGTTCGCCACGTTTAACAGGCACTTGCCGTACTCTGTTGACATAGCCAACACCTGTTGTATGCAGGTCATAATAGTTGGTTTGATTGTTTTCTGTTGAAGTACTCATGATATTTCTCCGAAATATAAATAAAAAAACCGGAAAAACACTGATTACCCGACAGGGAAAAGGTTTTCCCGGTGGGTTAATAATTGAATATGGAATCAGAACAAGTGTTCTGATTTAAAACTTACTTATGGTTTCTTTTTTCTATATCTTTAACGACTTTGATCGCTATCATCGTAAATATAAAAACAATAAACACCACAATATATTGATTACTCATTCTCGCTTCTCGTGGTTAACCCTAAATACCATAGCGTTAAACCAAAAAGTAACAAAAAAATGCCAGGCACAACATCTGCCTTTTATAAAATAAGACCCAGTAAAGTGCCTATTCTCTTTAAATTAAAAAAACAGTAAAATACAATCCATCCACCAGGGTTGTATTTTCCTGGCTTACGTCCGAATCTGCTCTCGCAAGAACAGGTCATTGGAAACTCAGACTCGCAATGACAAAAGGTACCACTGAGAATGCAGTGATCACAGGTATAAATTTATTTTTAACACAAACTTAATGAATGGACAAGAAATAACCAATAAAGTGACTAAAGTTTTGCTTACTTAACAAAATCAATCATCATTCACATAAAAGTAAAGCCTTAAATTGTGGGTTATTTTTATTCACGATCAAAAACACTTAACCTTCTGTATGACTGCACTCAGGATAACGGTTGCAGCCCAAAAAAGTTTTCCCTTTATTCTTACCCTTTGTGACTTTTCGCCTTAGCAAGATACCCGCAGCACATTCAGGGCATGATTGCTCTGTCGATTGCGCCTGCTCCTTTGCCTTTCCCGGTTTGCCTTTGTTGTCCGGCAAGGTCGCAGTACATTCTGGATAGTTTCGACATCCCCAAAAAAAGCCTTCTTTACCTTTCCGTCTCACTAAAGCATGATCACAGCAAGGACAGTCAAAACGATCAGAAGCTGGTTCAAGCGATTTAAACGCATCAGGTACACTTTGCCTAACCTTTTCCGTTAATCTCGTAATCATCATCGCCTGATCCTGTACAAACTGTTTCGCATTTCCTTTTCCTTGTGCGATATCTTCCAAGGCCTGTTCCCAGACTGCTGTGGTCGCTGGGTCTTTAACAGGTCCTGGCAAGGCATCAATTAAGGCCCTAGCTTGTGCTGTACTCACCAGATATTTTTTGCTCTGCTGAGAGACAAATTGTCGCTTAAGTAAAACTTCAATAATAGAAGCTCTTGTTGCTTCCGTTCCGATACCTGCCGTCTCTTTCAATCGCTTTCTTAAAACAGGGTTTTCAACAAACTTCCCTATATTCTTCATCGCCTGAATCAATGTCCCTTCGGTATACCGACTGGGAGGCTGGGTCATTTTATCTTTAACTGTTGTTCCAGCGACATGCAGTGCATCCCCTTGCTTAAGCAGGGGTAGCTCGGTGGAGGAGAATGTTTGATGATCTGCTTCAGATTCTCTGTTCATCACCTCTTTCCAGCCACGTACAATGATCTGTTTACCTGACACCTGAAAAATATCTTCAGCCACGGCAAGTTCTATCTGTGTCTGATCAAACTCATGCTGCGGATAAAACTGAGCAATGTAGCGCCGGCAAATCAAATCAAAAAGCTGGCTTTCTGCAACAGTGAATTGTCTCTCAGGCTTCACCCCTGTGGGTATAATGGCATGGTGAGCGGTTATTTTATTATCATTCCAGACTTTAGAGATGATCGCTGTATCAGCCTTTTCGACCAGACGACCATACTCCCCCATCCCTTTCATCGCTTGCAGAATACCTGGTGCATTTTCTAACTGTGATTGTGGCAGATACTGACAGTCCGTCCGTGGGTAACTCGTCACCTTATGCGTTTCATACAAGGCTTGAGCCGTATCAAGTACCGCCTGAGCCCCCATGCCAAAACGTTTAGAAGCTTCTTGCTGTAAATCAGACAAGGCAAATAATAACGGTGCGGACTGCTTCATGCGTTTTGTCGTGGCTCTGACAACCTGTGCTTGCTGATTCAAACAGCGAGTTGCCACAAGCTGAGCCGAAGAACGACTGAGACAACGGCTCTCTTCATCCTCTTCATTTTCAGGGACTTTCCATTTCCCCGTTAAGGACTTGCTATCCTCACCCTCATCACACTTAAAATCAGCGAAGGCTTCAAAATAAGGGATCGCCACAAAATTCTCAATGATACGATCACGATCAACCACTAATTTTAAGGTCGGTGTCTGTACCCTGCCGACTGACATTACACCCTCATGCCCTGACTGCTGGGCAGATAAAGTATAAAGACGTGATAATGTCATGCCCACCAGCCAATCTGCTTTAGATCGCGCAGTGGCTGCATGATATAAATTAACGGTTGCATCACCCGATAACACATGATCCAGCGCCTGCTGAATACTTTTATCATCTAACGCAGACAACCATAAGCGTGACACCTTGCCTTTCCAATTGGCCATGTCCATAATCTCACGAGCAATCGCTTCACCTTCTCTATCAGCATCTGTCGAAACAACAATCTCATCCACTCGCTTAAAAAGACTCACAATAATCTTATACTGCTTTTTTGCATCCTTTCTAATCTTCATTATCCATTTTTCTGGAATGATCGGTAAGGTTTCCAGTTTCCAGGCTTTAAGCAGCGGATCATAATCATGGGGTGCTGCCATTTCCAGTAAATGACCAAAACACCAAGTCACCAACACCGCACGACCTTCAAAAAAACCATCATGCCGCTTTGATGCACCTAAAACACGGGCAATATCTCTGGCTTGACTGGGTTTTTCACATAAATATAATTTAGTCATGCCTCACCTTCGTAATGTCTTGGTTTAATCAATTTATAGGGCTCAAGCATATTCACCTTGTTCAATAACGCTCACGACTTCGCTCAATCAATGCCTCAATATCTGCTTTTACTTTGCCAGGATCGGGCATATTGATAAAACGAATATCCACTTCATCTGTACCCGAAGAAGCAAACTCTAAAATACCTATATTTAATAAACGATCAAGCAGCCCCTGTCTTAAATTGATCGTGCGTATTTCTGAAAAACGGACATTAGTTTCATCACGCGTCCAGATACCACGATTAAAGGTAATACCTCGATGATCAATGATCAGTCGAGTGCCGTAATAGTTAAGCAGAACTCCTGCCATCAACCAAAGTATCCAGATGCTGCCCATGAATTTTGTAGTATTCACTAAAAAAACAGGATTAATAGCTGATGGTAATCCTCTTAACCCTGCCAGTGACAATATTAGACTCCAGAGTTCTACCGCAAAAAATACCAGTACAAACCCTGCCAGCAACAAAGGGATATGCAAGCAATAAGTTCTTAAGGCCGGATGGTAGATTTTAATCGCTATGCTGTCTTGTATCTGGTTTTCCATCACCTGATTGGACTCTTCTTCCAAAGCCACTTCTTTTAACACTTTAGAAACAACAAACCCTTTTGAGGGTTCATCTTTATCAAATAGCTCAACCTGAAAGACGTGAGGACTTTGTAACATCAAGGTATCGCGCATCCATGCCGCTTTTTCAAACGCTACAAAAGGGACTGTATGATCAACAATGGATGCTAATGAATTTAAATCATCTTTTTCTTCTTTTAGCGCTTCGTTTATCCGGCTTCCCGTTTCTTCTTTCATATATCCAGCCATTCCCAGCGTTTTGTGACTTGATTTAAACAAGCTTTTCCATATTTTTTATGTTCAAAGACACCTGTGCCTGTTTGAATCCATGTCACTTTAAATCCCCGACATTCCTGCTGACCCTGTTTAAAGTTTCGACCAGGATAAAAAGTCATTTCACCATAAAATTCATTTGTCCAGACCGTCGCTAACCCTTCGGGATCATGACTCAATGACTCCTGAGCAATTTCCTCACTCTGATCACCCATAATATCTCTTGACGATTTCATGCCTGAATCCGTTGCAAGACCGTCAACAAAAGCCCTGGCAATCAAAACCTCTTTCTCGGGCAAAACTTTATACTCGTGAACATAATCACTGAGTTTAAAATTATTTAATTGCTGGGTCATTTCAGGTGTACAGGCATTTGTCATCACCAACACACTGATCAATGTTATCCCGTTTATTATTTTTTTAAGATGATGATTATGTTTCAATGGCTTTATTCCCTTTCTTGGTTTATATCTCTTTAAGGGCGATTAATTAATGCGCTTTTAATAGCCTCAGGTTCCTGCTCATTCAAGGTCTGTTGATTGTTTTGTGTATGATTAATTGCTAGAAAATTTAACACACGTTCATGTACAGGCTTTTTAATATCTAACGGCCATTCCTGCTGGTGACAACGCATATCTGCTGTTTCAATCGGTTTAGATGTATTCATATCAGGTTTCTTTTTTTGTTTTTTATCGCTTTTAATTCAGAGGCGTCTATTCGTTGCCAACCCTCTGGTTTTTACCATTTTTATCACGATAATGAATCGTCTCGATGCACACGGAGTCAATAAAAAAATAATCTGCTGTGAGTCGCTGCTCTGTTCTCACCTGGCCATCATCATCTGTCCAGCTTTCCTGTCGCAAACTCCCCATAAAAAAGGCTCTTGCTCCTTTATCCAAAAGACGAACAGCTTCTTCGGCACGATAGCCCCAGATATCAACGGTATACCAGAACCCACCTTTATCTTTAAAATCTTTTCCAACAGGACGATCAAAATAAACTCGCATATTGGCGACTTGACGTTGTTCATTACCGACTGGCACTACACTTAACTGAGGTTTATTACCTAAATTACCAATACCTTGAAAATTATTTAACACAGTGAATCTCCTTTTGCTTCCTAATAACTAACGTAAAACATGGGCCGCTCTTTTTTTAATACTATAAGCATATTGATTGAGGCTACCTTTGCTGACTTGCACCCAAAACTTAAAAGTTAAATCAGTCTTGCGGCCATTTTTATGTAATGTTGTTTCAATGTAATGCGTTCTGGTCACACCTTTGTATCGATGAGGCACATTAAATCGCATGTGATAACTAACACCAGGCAAGGCTTCGTAGAGTATTCCACCATCATCATAAAGATAGTTTTGTTCCCATTCTTTGCGTGTCAAAAAACCAAATTCACGTTTGATACGTGTATAGGCTGTATCAATATCAATGTGTGCCGATAAAGAGGTCTGTCCTTCAAGATGGGGTGTACTATCAAGCTCTCCTGCTGTTAAATGTTCATCCTGAACACGCCTATAATCTTTCGCCAGTGCATAGTCTGGACTTTTTTGGGTATAATTGTAGGCTTCACCCGTCACCGGATTATTGAGACAGGTCACACAATGTCCATCAATGTAGGTGTGCCCATCTTTTCCTGTCATGCAACCAGTCAACAGCATCAGGTTAATCAACAGCACTATTTTAAATTGAGACTCTTTTTTCATTGTAATCATACTTTCACCTTAGCCCTTGAAATCTACCTTAATCAAATTCATGGCTAAATAATAGAAAAAACCGTTATTAGAATTCATGAGGTTTCATATGAGCCTTTCCACAGACAGGCTTATGTTTTTTACACTTAAAAAATGAAGAACTCAATACAGTAGTAAAACGCTACCAATAACTACTCAAAATAAAGATCAATAAAAATGAGTAAAGAACAAGATGTATTGGCTCAAACTCAATCTTACATTTTTTAAAATAGATCATAATCAAATCCTTCAATATGCTGAGTAGCTGACCGTTGAGACTAGGCTTTATAATCCCCCAAAATCATGATCTGGGTGGGCGCTTGCCAGCTATGAGCAGACATAAATTAAATTTACGGTCTTCTTGATGGAAGTAAGAATGAATTTGGTTTCACTCCATTTGAGGTGTGTTTTTTGTGAAAAATGAAGTAGTCTAATGTTTTGAGACTTATCCAAACCTATTTATCATGTATAGAATAAATGTTAACTCGCTTAGAATTAGTGGCTTTCAGAGTTGACATTGACAGGGTGGTAAGAGTTAGAACATATGACAAACAGACCATGACAATAATTTATCACCAAAATATAGCTACATATAATCAATGGTTAATTAATGATTGAAGACTTAATTAAAAAAGCAACAGGTGGGCTTGATGGTGTAGTTGATGAACTTATTAAGTCAGCTAAACGTCTTTTCTTATATATATCAAGACCGTAGTAAGTTAAATCTTGAGCAATAAGTATTAATTCACGTACTCCTTGAGCTGCAAGTGCTTCAGCAGACTTTACAATCTCTTCGATTGGAGTTGAAACGTGCTTACCTCGCATTAGTGGTATTGCACAAAAAGCACAAGGACGATCACAACCCTCAGCTATTTTCAGATAGGCATAGTGAGCTGGAGTAGTCAGCAATCTCTCCCCAACTAGTTCTTTCTTATAATCTGCACGAAGGGTTTTTAAAAGACGTGGAAGGTCACGGGTGCCAAACCAAGCGTCAACCTCAGGAATCCCATCTGCCAATTCGTCTGCGTATCGTTGAGAGAGACATCCCGTAACATATACTTTTTCAACTGAACCTTCTTTTTTTGCATCAGCAAAACGCAAAATCATATCTATACTCTCTTGTTTTGCAGACTCAATAAAACCACATGTGTTTATCACTACTATTCCGAAATCATCTTTACTAGCCTCGTGCTCAACCTCAAAATCATTTGCTTTAAGCTGGGTCATAAGCTGCTCAGAATCATACATATTCTTTGCGCAACCTAACGTTACAACATTTACTTTTCTTGGATTTGATGACCTAGCTCTCATTTTGAACTTGTATGATTATTTCTCATCTAAAGATTCGGG
>ENA-ORXI01001783-ORXI01001783.1-sediment-metagenome-genome-assembly--contig:-NODE-1783-length-16400-cov-3.817803_pt1 | contig 16400 bp, 1 predicted proteins | sample MGYA00237861_ERZ511468 | MGnify/ENA primary metagenome ERZ511468 (study PRJEB26299, sample SAMN06266213) | sediment metagenome | isolation source: Hudson Canyon methane seep mesocosm | place: USA:Hudson... | reverse complement strand
GAACTAACGCTGAGTACTCCCCTGACTCAAAATAATGCGGAAGTGATTCACCATTGATCACTTTCCTACTTTTCACTTTCGTTGTATTTACAAGGTTAGCGTTTATAGCAACGAGTTCAGCAATTTTATTTGAACTAGTCTCATTTATAAAAGTGACTGAACTACATTCGTTAGCAATAACTGGTTGAAAAAATACCGGTGCAGCACTCAATATTAAGCATAAGAATTTAGATTGAATATTCATGGCTTTCTTCCTTTTGACTCTCAATTATCTGTTGCATTAGTTTTTTCCTAACAAGAAGCAGTGACAACATTTCCTGTTCACTTTTCGAAAAATATAACTTGCTTTCTAGCGCAGCAATCTCGGTGATTAAACTACTCTGACTATAGGTTTGAATACTGTCTTGCTTGAACTGTAATTCTAAGTGCTTATTTGCCAGAACCACTTGTTGTAACTGAATCTGTAGATTGTAGTTACTCCACATTAACCAACTCATCGACACCATAAATACTGATGCAGCCATTGCAATTGCCCAAGTAGTGAACTTTCTTTTTACATTGCGAGTGTTTTTATTGATTTTGGCTTCGTCATTAACAAGTTCCATTGACAAGTTGTCCCATACTTCGGGTGGTGGTGTTAATTGATTGCCAAATTCTAATTCGACTTTCGCTTGTTCAGCTAATAGCTTTTCTGTTGCTTGCTGATTAGCTTGATACAAATGAGTCAAATTTGATTTCTCACTGTTATCCATTAGAAGCCTCCTCTATCTCTACTGACTGTTTTATCTTTGCCAATCCTCTAGAGATGATCAGCTTGGAATAACTTAACGATTTACCGGTTAATTCTGCGATTTCCTGGTGCTTATATTGCTCAACAAAATATAGCCAGAAAACAAGACGCTCAATCAAAGTGACTTTTGATAAAAATAATAGAAACAATCGTTCATCTTCTACCGATTGTTCTGTTAATTGGCTAGCATCAACTTTCAATTCAACATCGCCATCACCAAACGCTGTGGTTTCGACTAAACCTAAAGTTATCGGTAATCCACCTAATTGCGCTGTGCCTGTATTGGCTGCTGTGATACTGCCGCTATCTCCAATAATCAGGTTGTCGCCACCTAAACTGTCAACGGAATCATCAAGTCGTCCTGCGATAATGATGTCATTGCCTAAACCGGTGTCAATGTCATCGGCGCCGCCATACTCAGTTGTTGAAGTACTAACAATCAGGTCAATGTCTGTAGTGTCGTTATCTAAAGTAATATAATCCACATAACCATCATCACCCAAAACGATATTATTTCCGCTTAGTGCTGTAATTGTATCGTTTCCAAAACCACCAAAAGCTATATCATTTCCAGCGTCTGAATCAGTACTATCCGTATTGATGGTATCGTCCCCACCCATACTAAAGTCAGTGGTTTCTATGCTTGCTAACAAACCACTCATCAGCATAATGCGACCGTAATCAGCAATAATGGTGTCATTTCCTTGATTAGCATTGACGATTTCAATGCGTGAACTATCGTTACCTCCAGCAAAAATTAAATCATTCCCTTCATGACCACTAATCACATCACTGGCATCCGTGGCAATGTTATGAACCGTGCGCATATGATCAGCTGTCAAGAAAACATCATCATTAAACAATGAAGCAATAGTATCTTCTGCAACACCGCCTAATATTATGTCGTGACCTGTTACACTCTCCGGCGTTAGATAATAAATACGTCCTGAATCACCAAAAATATAGTCTGCAGCTGAACCGCCATCAATATCGTCCTGATCTTCATCACCAAAAATGGTTAATGGTAATGAGGATACTGAACCATTAATGGTATCTTTACCCGTTTCACCCCGCACGACCATCATACTGTTCACATCATTTGTTAATGATAGGGTCACATCGTCATCACCGCGCCCTGCAAACAATGTAGTTATTGCACGTTCAAAAGGTAAACCACTTGATATTCCAGCAGAAACAATCGAATTAACCGCAACCGTATTACCTGCTATACCTGCATAAATAGTCATGCCTCGGGCAAAATCACCATGATCAGCTTGTTGATTCCATTTACCTTGACCTGAAAAAGTTCCTCCCGTTGAAAGATAATTAATATCCCCATCAGATAGTCCCGTTATAGCGCTTGCTGTAATTACTACATTATCATCAGCAACAGGGGAATTACGATCACTCACTGCTAATGTATTCGCACCTCTACCGGCATCTATATTAAGCGTTCCTTGAACATAATCTAATGTTCCTCCTGAACGTAATGCCGGTGCTGCTCCAGAAACTATTGGATCTGGATCAAAGCGGGAATTATGTAATACCTCATCATGGAAAGCTCCCAAGTCACCGTTACCAGCAACATCGGCAAAAGATTCAATCAATGCACCTGATGATACATAGATCATGTCATCACCTAAACCTGTATCAAAGTTAGTAACGGTATTTTCTGCAGTTCCTTGAATACTAATGAGATCATCACCTGACCCTAGGTCAATATTTAAGGTATCTACACTGTAATAGTTAATGCCATCCAAACGACGAACTACTTCAGCTACATCAGCAGACGCTTCTATAGTGACTTGATGAATTAATGTCTCTATATGTTCTCCCAAGAAAGTAATATGGAATACATTACCAAATTTACTGACTGAGACATTATTGCTAAAAGGGTCTGCTGCAGTAGGTATATCTACATCCGGTGTATCTGGTATTCCACCAACAACATCCCCCGTTCCACCATCACCTTCTGGGTCTGTATCGCCAGCATCATCTTCAACCGCAACAAACTCAATGTTGCGTGATGAACCATTCGGATTAAGAATAGAATCTAATGCCAACAATACATCTTCAGCAGAAGCATCAAAAGCGAGTGGGGTCGTAGTGTAAACAATTCCGCCAATCTCAAAACTTATTAAAAATGTTCCATTACCCATAGGCAATGATATTGTTTGAGTTTTTGCAAGCTGTCCAGCCAGCACTGACATATCTAATCCAGTCAAGGTGGTCTCGGTCAATATGGCATTATTGTCATCCAGCTCACCCGAATCATCAATATTGAGCACATCTGATCCATCATTACCCATGTCGACTGTTAATAGTGCGCCTATTTGATCAAGTAAATAAACATCATTAGAAACATTCACTTCATCATCAGCACCGCCTGTAGTGACAATGGTGACACCACTAATTGTTTTGATATTAACTTCATCTTCATCATCATGAGTATTGACTTTGGTCAAACCTAAATGAGTACTCAAAATATCAAAGCCGTCTTTACCTGAGCCCAGATCAATATTTAATTCTTCAAATAATGAATAGCTCAGGATATCGTCCATGCCCAGACCATCAAGTGTCGTACTAGTTAACTCTCCACTATTATCTGTACTATCACCACGATTATCGAAATTAGCAATATCACTACCTATTCCACCGGCAATATTAAGTTCCGCAGCTATTCCAGTTAGTAATCCACCTGTTTCTGGTGCCAAACTCCCTAGGTTGAAAACATCATCATCTTCACCACTATCAATGGAAGTCAGGCCGGCAATACTGCGTACATTAATAGTGTCGTTACCAAAACCGGTAGTGAGTTCAGTTTCTGCTGCATGAGTACTTTCAATAGTAAAAGTATTATTTCCAGAACCGAGTTCAATATCGACCAATTCAAGCGCTGTATAATTAATGCCAACTGCCATACTCAATCCAGTTAACATGTCTGATGTTAGTGTGCCATTATCAGCAAACTGGAATCTTGAATAAACATTCATGGTGTCTAGATCACCCGATAAACCACCGCCATCAACAGTTAACAATGAGTTAAAGGAATTTACATTGATATCGCCTGCCATGGTTGTTAAATAGACATTAATGGTATCTTTACCATCCTGACCTAAAACCGTGGTTTCACCCTGAATTCCATTAAAATCAATCGTGTCATTACCTTCTCCCGCATAAATGATTGTTTCACCCACATGGGTAGAATTTACAACAAAATCATCATTCCCAGAACCCAGTGTAAGAAACAATTCTTCCATACCGGTATAATCTATTCCTGCTGTCGTACCCAACCCAGAAATATGCTCCTCTTCCAAAGTCCCTGAATTGTTTGTTTCATCTCCTGCATCACTGACATATAAAACATCGTCTCCAGAACCCCCTTCGACACTAAGCAAAGCATTTAAGTTATCCAGTATGCCAGTATTGTTAGGAGCATCTGAGGAAATATTAATGATATCTTCGCCACCTTCTAAATTAACAGCGGTCATTGTACTGATAGCTCGGACATTCAATATATCTTCACCCAACCCCGTAAACGCATCTAAAACGCCAGTAGAACCCGTATCATTAATACTCAGAATATCGTTATCATTACCCGTCAATAAGGTGGTTAAACCTGCATGCGTACTGTTTACAGTAACATCGTCTTCACCCCCTAACGTGGTCAGATAAAGTGTTGCAAAACCAGCATAATTAGCCCTCGTCTGACCTATCACCTCTATCGCTGTATCGGATAAGGTCACTACATCATCATTTTCAGTGGTTTGCACATAAAGAAAGTCACCAGCATCATTTCCACCATTAACGGTTACCGTTCCTGCTGTAATTGGATACAGTAGAAAAATGTTGTCATCATCTCCTCCACCATTCAACACCACATCACCTGAATAGCTTTGTCCGGTCAGCAGGATAATGTCATTCCCAGCATCTCCGTCCACCGTCAGGTTTTCAACATTTTTCAATGACAGACTGGCACTGTTTGCTGAAACTGTTTCACCATTAATACTAATAAAATCCACATCATTGGTTCCAGTCACTGTCACCGTATCGTTGCTACTAGCGCCAGCATCAACATTTACATCTGAAGTTACGCTTGGAGCAAGCACGATATTTATATCATCATCATTATTGCCACTATTAACATTAACCACAGCTGGAAAATTAGACACTGCCATATTGACAGTGACCACATCATCTTCGGCAAAGGTATCTATCGTTGCTACATCAATATTCTGATAAGTGAACAGCTCTGAATTAAAGCTCAGTAGCCCTGTACTCAAAATGACTGTATCTATTTGACTTGTCCCTATTACTGAAAGCTCGTCAGTGCCTCCAATACCGCCATCAATAGTACCCGTGAGCGTCGCATTTTCATCAATCAGGAACGTATCCGCAAGCGAGCCACCCGTCAGGTTTTGAAAATCTGTAAAGAAATAGCTGTTATTGATATCACCCGAATCATCATCAATCGTCCAAGTGTTATTGCTATTAGGACCAAGCAATGCATTATTGCTGGCACTACTACCCACCAATGTATAAATACCGCTTAACGAACCAATATCCGTTGCAGTTGCATTGGCAAGGTTCACTGTCACAGCAGTATTGCGGTTTGAATAATCTAGTGTTCCATTGCCTCCAAAGTCAGCTAAAGTTCCACTTAAACTTCCACCTACCTCAAGATTATAGGTATCAAGCGCAGTACCGCCGATAACACTTTCTAATTCACTAAAATTAAAGGTATTTTGACCAATTATTGTTGCATTACCTGCGTTAGCAGCTGTTATATTCCAGGTTGTATTAAAGTTAGCGCCCAAAATAACATCATTATCATCACCGCCCGTAAAGATGATGCTACTCAGTATTGGATTAGGTAATGAGCTTTTGATCCAAAAAATATCATTACCACCCAAAGCATCAATATCAAGTGTTAGCGTTGTGGTTAAATCAATATGAATATTATTAATCCACAGATCTACACCATCCATAATAATCAAATCAGCAGCCGATGTTCCTTGAAGAACCAGATTAGGTGGCTGATTAAAAATCGCTATTTCCTCTATCGTATCATCATAAAATACATCTTTTGAAAGCACAGTAAACTGTGTATCGCTTACTTCAATGGCACTTGCTGGTACATTCAGCTCATCAATATTCAAATCATCACTAGGTAAAGGACCACTATCATGGATATGAATTTCTACATCTGTTGTGCCTTCAGCCACAAAATAGGCATCTGAACCATCATTACCATCCAGATGCACATAAACTGCATTGGAATCATTAACCGTTACCGTATCATCTCCATCCAGACCCGCTACCCGAATCGTTTCATAACCAGAATAGCTAATGGTATTACTAGTAAATAAGATACTATTTTCATTAATAACAATGGCATCATCACCCTCGGTACCCAAGACAGTCAATTGATCACTACCTGATAACCCTGTATCACTGACGACCACATTACCAACAGCATCTAGATGAATAGTAATTTGATCAGAGTCACCCTTACCATCAATTGAAACCGTACCATAACCTGCCCCATTCCAGGCCAATACATCTATCACATTGCCTGTAGCGCCGCCTTGTAAAGAAGCCTCAGTAACACTGCTAAACAACAATATCTCACCGTTAGATGATGTTAAAGAGGTGTTATCAAGAATCCAGTCATGATCACCTGCTGTCGCGACAGTATTAGTGCCACTACCTCCATCGAAAGTAAAGCCACCACTAAGCAGTTGATAACCAGCACCATTGGGTATAGCACCACCTTCAACTGCTGCGCCAAAATCACCCTCTGCCAAATAATCATCCACTGCGGGTGGCTTCAATTGCTTAGACTGAGTGGTAAAAGTATCATTACCGCCACCGGTTTCTAAGGCAAAATTTAATAGTCCATAAGCTGTTAGGCCTTCCTCACCTAAAGTTACATTATCATGTTCATCACCTGTTCTCAGTGTGACGTCAACAATATCAAAAAAGGTAAAGTCAGCGATTTCCACACCATTTATAAAGCCACTGATAATATTAGCCTGAGCGCCTGCAATCAGAGTTTCCTGTCTTTCTGCAAATGTCACGGTTAACGGGGGTGTTACTGATCTGTCATAAGCATAAGCTGCACCTGAAGTATCTATTGCATCTGGGTCAGTACGTCCATTTAATTGTGGTGCCCCCAGCATTACTGTTTCGCCGCTAACGGCTACGGAATAACCGACTTGATCACCGGCCGCTGCATCCGAACCAACTAATGGAGAGACCAAAGTTTCACGTTTCCAAATACCATTATCCAGTCTATAGGTAAATGCTTCACCTGCATCAGTTTCTGTCAATGTACCATCTAATGGGTCACGACCATAAGCCCCCACAACCGCACTTTCATCATCAATAGCGACTGAAAAGCCAAAATAGTCATTTGCTGCCGCATCGACATCCAGATCAAACGTGGCTGTTTGTGTCCAGCTAGTATTACTACGATTAAACACATAGGCCGCGCCCGCATTACTACTAGTCCCTGATGCGCCGACAATAATATTATTGCCACTGATATCAACTGCCTGACCAAATTTATCACCTGCCACTGCTACATCGGCACTAAACCTTGCCTCTTCCTCCCAAGAAGTACCATTATCAACATAAACAATAGCAATGCCTTCATTTGATATATATCCCGAGTCGCCAATCACAGCAGAATTACCATCAATAGAGACAGAGTCCCCATATTGATCAGAAAAAGCTGAATTAGCTAAACGCTGGTTAAAAGCCCAGTCTGAACCATTAAACTTATAAACATAAGCTGCACCTTCACCTGATTCTTCTGGTGAACCAATAATAAGCGTACCAACATCAAGATCAATAGATTGACCGAATTTAGTTGCTGTATTACTGGTTAGTTTTTCCTGTTGAAGCCAACCATCACCGGATCGTTGATAAACATAAACAGCACCTTTACCATTATTAGCTTCTAAGGCACTGACAACCATGGTGTCACCACTAATCGCAACATCCCAGCCAAATTTATCGCCTAGTTCTATGCCTTTAGCTTGAAGAGTAGCTTGTAAAATATAGCCTGTGGAATGTGGGTCTTTAGTAAAGACATAAGCCGCGCCTCGATTATCATAATCGCGAGCACCCATCACTACGGTATCGCCGTCTATGGAGATACTGAAACCCAGTTTTGCTTCTTCCAAAACATCAGGAAACGTCGGATTATTATTGGTGATTTCAGCCCAGCCAGTTCCACGTTGGCGGAAATTATAGAGAAGATCAGAGTCATCAGTGCCAATCATATAATGATCTTCACTGATAATGGATGCACCGACACCAAATTCTAAAAATGCTGTATTTCTATCAACTGTAGTTTTGCTACTGGAATCGTACTCAAAGGGACGAAGTGTTAAAAGGCGAGATGTACTGTTACCCGAAGTATCGTAAAGATAAGCAGTACCTGTTCTTGTACTGCCAACATTTTCATCAGGTGCACCTACAATCATTCTGTCGCCAGAAACAGCTAATGTATCCTCTGCTCCATAATGGCCACTCGCTGTGCGATTTGGAGAATAAATAGACCCATCCCGAACTAAATTTCTACCTGAAACGTTGTAATCATAAACACGACCTGCATCTAAATGGGTCACATCTGCCAAAGGTGCACTGGTAAAAAATTCAGTTTCGCTTTTAGCAACAATGTTAGTACCGGTGCTATCTGTCCGAGTTTCATAATCAAAAGGAAGAAGTGGATCGACACTGAGTTTACCTACTTCCACAGTCCAGTTTGCGTGACGACCATCATCAATATCATAAATAGCGACTCTATCTTCACCCGATGCACCAACAAAAATTTTATCATCGATAATATCGACACTTGATCCCCATTTAGCGCCACTCAAGCCATTGAAACTTTTTGGATCATTAGTTGTAAAAGATTTGGAAAGTGTAGAAATTTTAAGTTCATCCGCATCATTACGAATCCATTTCCAATCTCTATCGAATTCATTATTATTCTTTAAACTTGCCTCAACGTAACCAGAATAACTATAATTAGTTACCTGAACATACCCCGAATCTCCTTCAAAAAAGCCGCCACCATCTATAAGTTTTCCAACAGTTCGCGCCCCAACTCTAAAGGCAACTGTGTTTTCATCAAGATCATCGCCCCCACCTTCCCAATTATTAAGGTTATAAGTCTTAGCTCCCGTAAAAGTCCACCATGTACCCCCATCATATATTCGCAAACCCACTTTGCTAAAGGTACTATCCGCTGAAGTAGTCCTCACAATGGATGTTTTCTCAGGTAATCCATTGTCATAAGGCATTAACACACGATGATGCTGCCAACTTGAGCTTTGGAACTTGAAGACATGAGCGATACCGGGATTACCCAAATTAATACTATGATCAAGGATATCTCGATTTTTTGAATAATAAGAGACTGAAGCATCTTCTGCACCAATCACAATTAAATTGCCATCAATCGCCACTGAGCTGCCAAAATGACCCGTGGCATAGTTACTGTGATTAAGGGTTTGATCCAATGTCCAGTGTTCACCATTGGCATCTAGCGTATAGACAAAAGCTCTACTATTAGTGGCTTCTCCCACTACAAGTCGGCCTTCCGATGCATCAAAATCAGTAGCAAAGCCACCTAAAGCCGTTGTTCCAGCCGCACCTGACAGTGTTTGAATATAACGCCAATGCAAGCCTTCATTAAGATAAATCTTAAGCGTACCGCCAATGGAGTCCCCTACAAACAAGGAACGACTGTCCTCATCATAATAGGTTTGTTCACCAAAATTACCTGCAGTCGAATTTTCTGTGCCTATAATTTCAGCTCTAAAGACATTGTTCAGATTGTTAATGGGTATACCATTGTTAACATCAGGTATAAACGTTTGAATTGCCCCTATATCGCCACGACGGATTTCATCAAGCTGAGTCGTTACATTGAATACAGTCTCATTATGCCCTGGCACACCAACTACCAGACGATTATTACTAAACGTTAAAGAACTACCAAAATTATCTGCTAACGGCGCACCATTAGGAGCATCCGCACCCGCCTGATCAGCAGATAATAAGATACCAGAACCCGAAGATCCACTGGAACGCACCCAGCTTGAACCATTACCCTGTGTATCAGCTAAATTATGAAACACATAAGCTGCACCAATATTATCATCTGTATAATCGGGCGCACCAATGGCAACAAAACCACCTGAGATATTGTTATCTAAGGCAACCGCACTACCAAATTTATCCCCAGCAAAACCTTCTCTCAAAGACTCTGCTTCTGGCAGCCCTCCATCTGCTGTTAACCGAGCTACTCTATCCCAGCTTCCATCTTGTAAATCAAATACAAAGGCGCGCCCTTGATCATTGACAACGGAAAGATCTAGTTCGGTACCATTCCATAAAGGCGAACCGACCACAATACGGCCGGAATTCATTGCAATGGCAGCACCAAAATTTTCATTATTCTGACGGTCTGAAGCGGTCAAAAAGAATTGATTACCACTCAAAATAGGATCGGTATCTAAGCCCCCCCAACTATTGCCATTACGAATATAGACCTTAACATCGCCCTTGCCACTATCAACTAGAGGCCGACCTACTACCGCTTTATCACCATAAATCGCCACTGCACGACCGAAATCACCCGTGCCAGTCTTCAGATCATCTTCACTCCAGGTGCTCCCTGTACGACTGAAGAAATAAGCTTTATCATTATTTCCACCTGGTGCTCCAATAATTGCACTGGTTCCTTGCAAGGCCAGAGCCGAACCAAATTCATCAAATTCACTCGCGTCACTGGCACGTAATTTAGTTTCCTGCTCCCAGCCATCTGCAGTTCTAACAAACACATAAACCGCACCGGAATTAGTTCCGACAGAATCATCACCAGGTGCCCCCACTAGAAGCAAGTTATCACTGAGTGACACGGTTTCACCAAAGCGCTGACCGCCACCTTCTGCGCCATCGCCCGGTGTCAGTTTGGCCGTTTCTATCCATTGTGAATTAGTTGAATCCCAATCATAGAGATAAACTGCACCATATTGAGCGCCATCCAATTCGGCACCCACTGCCAGTGTATCGCCACTGCCTGATACTGCCTGTCCCACATGTTTTGGCTCTAGAGCTGGGTTGATACTGAGTTTAGGTGCCTGATCCCATTTCACTACCCCGTCTACAGTAACGACTTGCAAGACTAGATTAGATAAATTCAGATCCTGCACAGCCACTGACTCAATGTTTAAATCAGCCACTTCATCAACTGGGGTTACAATTTCAAAATCTGGTAAGCCATGTATCACCAATGGTTCAACATTGCTAAAATCAAACTGATTATTGGCTATCGTTACTGTTCCCGCTCGATCAAAATCAGTACTTGGTGTATACAATCCACCACTGGTAATGCCATCACCAGCAATTCTAAATAAATCGCCTTCGCCATCCACAGTTTGCAGACCACCATCGAATGTCAGGTTAATTGTGCCTTCGGGCACTCCGCCCTCAAAATCGACATAGAGTATGTCATCATCGCCTTCGCCATAGAAGACAAATGAATGAGTATCCGTTACAACCCCATCTTCAATGTTAATGGTATCGTTGCCATCGCCTGAATATACAGTAATATCCTGAAGATATTCACCACTAGTCATTTGAATAACATCTTCTCCACTTCCCAATGACACGGTAATGGCTTCAGCAGTTCGAGCGCTAATATTAAGTGAGGTCGGATCAGCGGCTTCAAAGCTAAAATCACCCTCAGTTCCTTTAATCGTGTAGCGTCTACCGTCGGTTTCTGTCAGCAACCATTCAGTGCTTGCGGTGACTGTCTCTAGCATAAGTGCGCCAGACCCAACCGCGCCGCTACGAGCAGCATTGATCCAGTCACGTAAGGTACCCAGTAATACAGCATCAGCCATTTGATCCGATGCATCACCTGTCGTCGCAGCATCGTCCAGTTCAGCAATGCTCAAGGCACCTATAGTCCCCAGCTCAACAGCTGCATCTGATAACACAATTGTGGCTAACTGGGTATCCAGTACGGTTTGTTCTTCTTCATTAAATATTTCTGCAAATTGAGCAAGAAATACTTCAGATGGCAGAGACACATCATCCTCATCAGGAAACAGCTCTGCAAATGTACGCTGTACAAAAGCCAGGTTAGTGTCATCAATGCTGGCAGAATCCAGAAAATGGATGGTGTCATGTCCTTCTTGTCCATTGACCAGTACAGGAATACCTTTGGCACTATCAAAACTGGGTTCAGCGGTATCAATGGCAAAATCATCCAGTGAAAAACCACCACTGACCGGATTGCCAATGCGGATCAAGTCGTCGCCATCCCCGGCATTAATAGAAAAAGTTGAATTAAGCCCCAATGCTACACTTTGTTCCCGATGAGTACCTTCCAGGTTAATAATATCGTTATATTGTCCTGCATTAAGCACCACAGCTTCCATAGTACGGTACAAAATTTGTCCCGTTGAACTTCCGACTGTCACTGTTGTGGTATCTTCTGGCCAAACGTCACCGCCTACCAGATTAATAGTGCCTGTAATGGCATTACTGATGGTATAAGTCTCATTTGCCACTGCATCCTGATCATTTAAGAACAAGGTATCATCCGCTTCTGGCCCCTGCCCTTCAATAATTAATGTACCCTCAATATTTGCTAGTGTGCCATTGTTTTCAAAACCTTCTGTGGTACCGACATAGACCGTGTCATCATTCCCCCCCGTTTGCAATAATACAGACACGCCTACATCTACACTAGGTATATAAAATGTATCTTGTGCTGCACCCAGTTTAATTTCATAGGAGTCGGCTGAGGAAAACAACACCGAACCATTCATTCCTAAACCAGTTACCGTTGAACCCAAAAATTGTCCGGTATTGGAAATGGAGTCACCATGATCATCCAGAATAATACGATCGTATCCTGAAGAACCGCCACTCACTTCCAGATAGCCATCGATAAAATTCACACTGTCTAGAAAATTGGGATTCATTCCACTGACAGTTGAACCAATGCGAATACTATCGTCTCCATCACCGCCATCAACATAGCTTTCACCATATTCATAAGTACTATCAACATCGAATGTATCATCACCGCTGCCTAAATGTACGTGTACACTCTCGACGGTGCTTTCAATAGTGTTTCCTTCAACAATATCGATGGTACGAGTTGCATAGTAAATAGCAGCTGGATAATCGCTGTCTTGCAAATTATAATCTGCACCAAAGATACTGTTATGGGCACTGACCAGAGCATTGCGCCCCATACCTAGTCCGTTTACACCAATAGCCGTTAACTGACCGGCTGTAACACGTTCCCATAGAGTATCATCTGCATATTTGCCAATTGCCAAATCTACAGTGTCTGGTGACAAGCCTAAATATTCATAGACAAAACCCCCTGCGCCACTGACTTCTTCCCAGTTACTGCTTGAGTAATCCTGTGTTCTTAAATTAAGGTCAAGTCCTAAAACAGCATCACCCATATATTTGTAGACACTGCCAATGGTTCCGGTACCGGTAAAATCATTGGAAAGGGAAACAAAGTCACCAAACTTAAGGGATCGTATTTTAGTGGTTTCATTTTGATCAGCAACGGTTGTATAGTCTGCAACCGCATAATTATCTTCTAGTCGAACACGCGTTCCAGTCTCTATTGATTGAGAGTTACTGATTTGTCCACTCGCTACTGCGGTACTGAAATCGGCACTTGAGCCATAAACATGTAACGCATCATCAGCCCCTTCTTCACCATAAAAAGCAACAATACCACTAACATCATCCAGTAAATTACTATCATTACCTACAGAGAGTGCGTCATCACCAATGCCGCCATAAACGAAAGTACGTACATTGGCATCTGCACCTTTAATACGAACATCGTCATTGCCTGAACCTAAAAACAAGACCAGCGAAGTACCATCTGTGGTGGAATAGTTAATTTCACCCAGCATGCCCAGCCCCGTCACCAGTGTATTAGTTACTACCCCTGCTGAACCCGTTGAGTCAGCTCGATTACCTAAATAAATTTGATCACGAGTTCCGCCATTTCCACCAGTACCGGTATTAATAGTTAAACTACCTGAAATACCCGTTAAATCACCTACTAATAGTTCAACTGGGTTATTACTATCATCGTCAAAGCCTTCTCCCGCAGGTGTAAACAGTGCTTTGGATGCATCACTGGACACATAAAAACGATCTGCGCCCTCGCCACCTTCCATGGTAAGACTGACAGCTTCCCAATTAGCACCGCCGTCAAAACTGACCTCTTCAGGCATAGACTGCAAATAAAACCGGTCATTTTCTCCATTCCCTAAAATACTGGTATTGACAGCAATAATCCCAAGCGGATTAAGCAACTGGATATGGTCTAGATCTTCTCCGCCTTCTATTTCTACTGTTGGAGCAATAATATCCCCCACAATAACGATATTACTTCCCTGTATATCTGCTTCAAACTCCTGATCAACCTGAATAACAATTTTAGTACCTGCCATGACTAATGTATCAACAGGTACACTAATGTCATCACCAGCAATTAATGTGGTTGTACCTTCCGCAATAATAAGACCATGTGCAATAGACTCTCCAGCATAAGTCGTTCCACCATTTTCAAGTACATTAATATCTTCTGAAAGTCTATCCGTATCCATTACAGATAAATGCACATCATCATGTTTTGACGAAACTTCAAGCACACTGACACCCCCGCCTAATTGGCGCAGAAAGACACCATCATTTTGCGTTGTGTCATCAATAGCCCGTGCGAATAAACGACCTTCCGCCGGTACGTCATCACTTAAATCCAGTGTATTATCAACTTGTCCTGTACCCGCCCCATAAAACTCCAGTGCATTACTAGATGTCCCAATACTTCCACCTGTTACATCAAGGTCAATATTGCTTGCCTGAATTTCTAATTCCGCATCATCGTTGTAATCGGTAATACCACCAGATTTAGTGATTAAGACCACATCACCTTTGCGTGACAATACCGACTCTAAATTTAGTACACCCACTGTTTCCAGCAAAAAGACACTATCGCCTGCATCCACAAAGACTTCACCAGCGTCAAAATTTGATGAATTAATTTCCAGAAAATTGCTTAAAAGTCCGATGCCTGCGGTTGCTATCAAACTGACATCATTACCAATAACATAGGGTGTTGCAGCGTATTGTTCTCCCGCCACATCGTATATAGCTGCATTATCATCACTGGCCGTTAAACTAACATCACCGGCAAACGATTTGATCGCACCAATACGCAAATCACCATCAATTTCATTAATGCTGACTGAGCCATTGGTCACAATATCAATTTGTTTGTCAGCTGTTTCATTGGTATCGTGATTAGTATCAGAACTGATACCAATCAATGGATCATCCGTGTCAATATCGCCATCCGCATCGGGATCAATCGCTATCAGGCTGATATTTTGACCACTAATTAGTTTAAAGTCGAAAGCACTGTCGACCAGAGTAAAAACACTGGTATCGTTAAAAATTTTAAAATCCAGTGGTCCACTAACGGGTGAAGGTGTAGGGTCAGGATGGTAATGTTCTACAAAAGTCCCTTGATCAGCACTATTCTCGAAAACATTAATGCCAGTTGTAGCGCCTGATAATGGAGTAATTTCCTGCCGTGTACTTTGAAAAACAATATCAACATCAAGACCCGCTGAAATTGTGCCACCTGAAAAGACATTATCTGTAGTATCCGTATCACGCAATTTTCCAGTAATATCCAAATACACTTCGCCATTGGTTGCGCTGGCATCAAAGTAGGTATCTCGCCCACTACTGCGCACCATATCCACGTTCAAACGCTTAGTCATGGCTGTTGAACCGATGGAGCCTAATGCAGCCAAGCCAATTTTATTGGCACTGATAACGCCATTATTATCGGTAAATATGGAACCACCTTGATTCACGATATTGACCCAACCTATTGCATTATCAATAAGTCCTACTATGGATACATCCCCTGTACCAGTATTGAGAACATTAACTTCTGTTTCCCCTGCTGGTGCCACATTACCTACTTCAAATTGAAGTGAAATACTTTCAGCATTAAGTGCGACATTAGGACTCGCAGTATCATTGACTAGCGTCATATCGCCTAAAATCAGGTTTTTATCTGATTGATTCTCAATAGTCACTTCTCTATACGCAGAGCCACGACTAAAAACACCACCAGAACCCTTTATCACACCTGCCGAAGCACCACTATGGACAGAACCTGCGGTATTAACATTAAAAATCACATCACCAGCATTGGCATCATCATTGATAATATCGTCAACGATAATATCAGCATCAGGTAAATAATTACCTGCTACCAAGCCACTATCATTGTTAAGCGTTATACCTTCTAATGTAATAATCTCACGATCAAAACCAATAAATAATTCTGGGGTCGGTGTTGCCAGAAAACTGATATCGCCATTCCAGTCAATGGAACGACGGGGTAAAAATGAACCTGTTCTTTCTGGATTTTCGCTACCAAGCACATCAATATCTGTGCGCGCAATACGACTATATTGAGCAATATTTTGTGTTGAATTAACGGTTAAAATACCAGCTG
>ENA-ORXI01001782-ORXI01001782.1-sediment-metagenome-genome-assembly--contig:-NODE-1782-length-16403-cov-6.114847_pt1 | contig 16403 bp, 15 predicted proteins | sample MGYA00237861_ERZ511468 | MGnify/ENA primary metagenome ERZ511468 (study PRJEB26299, sample SAMN06266213) | sediment metagenome | isolation source: Hudson Canyon methane seep mesocosm | place... | reverse complement strand
CTTAAAAAATCAAGTAAATATTTTGCATTTACTGCAAGATAAAATTCATTGTCAATATTTAAATTAATATCAACTTGCGTTTTAGATTCACTGTCTTCATCTAATGATTCAAATATAATTCCATTTGAATTAAATGTTATTTTGATATTAGAGAAAAGTGAAGTAACTAATTTAATTGATTCTACTAAAACAGCTTTTGGTAATGATAAATTATATTTTAAAGAGTTTGGAATAATTCTTTCATAATCTGGAAATTTACCATTAATTAATTTTGTAAAAAATTTCATGTTTTTAGTTGATATTACTAAATTTGTATCATCATAAGAAATAGACGCTTCATCTAAGAATAGTTTTTGTATTTCAATGATGGCTTTTTTAGGAATGATAATTTGAGTCTCTTCATTTGAAATATTTTGTAAATGAGAAACAGCAAGTCTTCGTGTATCTGTTGCTACAAAATTTATCTTACTTGCTTTGATATCTAATAAGGCACCGTTTAATTCAAACTTAGGATTATTATTGTCAATTGCAGGTGTTATTTTTCTGATTGAATTTATAAGATTAATAGTATTAATATCTAAAGTCTTTAAATTATCCATTGAAGTAGATGCAGGATATTCATTGGCTTCATATGATGGAAGTTTAAAGTTTGATTTATTTTGTTTAATAATTAAATCATTGTCTTTTGCTTCAATAATGATATCATCATTTTTTAATCTTTTAATGATACCTAATAAATTAGAACCATTAACTGTAGCTTTACCATCAAATGTATCAGTTAAATCTGTAATTTGTGATTCTAAACCTATTTCATAATCAGTAGCTTTTAGTATTAATTTAGAGTTTAATACTTCTAAATAAATATGTGAAGTAATAGCACTGGCATCTTTTTTTTCTAAAAATGGTTGTAGTGATGATACTACATTTTCAAAAATAGATTTCGCAATTGTAAATTTCATTTTTTAACCCCTTATATATTTTCTTTTTTTAGTAGTAGTAGTAGACAATGTGAATAGATGAAAACATATCTTCAGACTCTATTTCATCGCTTGAGTTGATGTTGAATAAAATTACAAAGTTATTCACATCTATTCACATATTTAAAACTTCTTACTAGTCCTTGTTTATAATTTTGTTCTTTAAATTCTCAATTATGAGTTTAAAATTTTCATCTTTTTCTATTAATGCATTGGCTTTTTTTATATTATGAGAAATAGAACTGTGATCTTTCATTCCTAAAAATTTAGCGATATCTGGCATAGAATTTAGTGTTAATTCTCGAGCTAGATATATAACAACTCGTCTTGCATTTGCTACAATGGCTGTTCTTTTTTTAGATTTGATGTCACTTGGTTTAATATTTAACTCAGTTGCCACAATAGCGATGATATCAGGAAGTTTGATATTATCTTTTTGTTCTTTGATTTGTTCTTTTAACAAAGATTGAGCCAATTCTAAATTTATTTCTTGATTTAAAAGACTTGCACTGGCATTAATTCTAATTAATACCCCTTCAATTTCACGAATTGAGTTATCTAAGTTTGCAGCTATATAGTTAATAACATCTCTGTCTAAGGTAATTCCATTTAATTCTGACTTTTTTTCTATAATAGCAATTTTTGTCTCTAACCCTGGAGGTTGGATGTCTGCAGTTAGACCCCATTCAAATCTTGATTTTAATCTGTCAACTAAACCACCAATTTGCGAAGGTAGCCTATCTGAAGTCATTATAATTTGTTTTTTTTCATTGTGTAATTCATTAAATGTATGGAAAAATTCTTCTTGTGTTTGCTCTTTATTGGATAAAAATTGAATATCATCAATCAATAAAAGATCACATTTTCTGTATTTAGAACGAAAGTGTTCCATATTTTTATTTTTAATTGAAAAGGTAAAATCATTCATAAATTGTTCAATAGTTACGTATATTACGCTCTTACCCAGTTCAATAGAATAGTTTCCTAAAGCTTGTAAAAGGTGTGTTTTTCCTAAACCCGTACCACCATATAAAAAAAGTGGATTATAAATAATACCCAGTTTTTTAGAAACAGCCAGTGTTGCATTATAGGCCATTTGATTTGAAGGACCTACTACAAAATTATCAAATGAGTACGATGGGTTCAGCATCGTACTCTCTGCTGGTGATTTTTGTTGCTCTTTATCGATAATATCTTTTTTAGATTTTATTCGCTCACCTGCTAGTTTTATTTCAATAGCTGGTTTTGTTCCGTTTAAAGATTCAAAGGCATTTTTTAGTTGAGTAGTATATTTTGTTTTAATCCAATTAATTATGTATTTATTGGATACTTCAAATACAGCAAGATCTTCATTAGATGAATTTTTTTTATAATTTAGCTGCTTTAAATATCTTTCATAATCAATTGTTGTTGTTTCTTTTTCTAAAAATGTTAAAATTTCTTTAGTTGTCATAAAATATGGACTCTTTATAATAATATTGGTAGATATTGTATCTAAAATTTAATAAAAGTAATTCGCATTTAATAAAAGTGTGATGAATTACGTGAAAAACTTTTTAATTTAAGTTAACTGTAATATAAAATGTAAGATTATACAGTACTTTTACGTATGTGAATAGATTTTCAAATTTTATGTGATTTATGTGAATAAACATTAAAAAATTTTGAATTTTATCTTAAAAAAAATAGGAAAAAACGTTGAAAAAAAAGATTTTAGGCATAGATCCAGGAACAATAAATTGTGGATATGCAATCATTGAAAAAGAGAAAAGTTCTGTAAAATTAATTGAAGCAGGTCTTATTAAAATTAAAACAAAAATACTTCAAGAACAAATAGTAGAAATGACAGAAGGACTTGATTTGATTTTTTCAAATCATACCATTGATGAAGTATCTATTGAAGATATGTTTTATGCATTTAATCCAAAAACAGTGATTAAATTGGCTCAATTTAGAGGAGCTATCTCTTTAAAAGTGTTACAAAACTTTGGAAATTTTGCTGAATATACACCATTACAAGTTAAAAAAGCAGTAACTGGAAATGGAAAAGCTACAAAAGAACAAGTTGCTTTTATGGTAAAAAGACTTCTTGGAATAAAAAAAGAGATCAAACCACTTGATATCACTGATGCCATTGCAATTGCTTTGACACATGCACAAAGAATAAAGTAAATAGTCGAATAATATAAAATTTAAAATGTATATTAAAAAAATAAGAAAAAATTAAGATAGTTAACAGTTTTTTAATAAAATTTTGTTATAATTATAAAATATTGTATAATTTTACTAAAAAAAGCTCAGGATAAAAAATGAAAATATTAATAACAGATGACTCTAAAATGGCAAGAAAAATGATTGTGAAATCAATCAAATATACTATTGGTGAAACAGATGAAATAATTGAAGCAACAAATGGTGAAGAAGCTGTTAATTTATATAAAGAACATAATCCTACAATTTGTTTTATGGATTTAACTATGCCAGTAAAAGACGGTTTCGATGCTACATTAGAGATTTGCACATTTGATAAAAATGCAAAAATTATAATTGTCAGTGCTGATATACAGGAAGGTTCAATGAAAAAAGCTGAAGAAAACGGAGCCATTGGATTTATTAAAAAACCAGTTAATCCTGATAATTTAAAAAGTATGTTAGAGACATTGGGTTTAATATGAAGGATAAATTAACTTTAGACGAGGATGAAATTGATTGTCTTCAAGAATTGATGAATATTTCATATGGTAGTGCAACTGCAGCTATTGCTGAAATCATTGATCGATTTGCAACACTGTCTATTCCTCATATTAGGACAGCAAGCTTAGAAGAATTTAAAGAATATTTCAAAAATAAATTAGAAGAAAATAATTCACATTATGTGACAAGTCAATTAATTAATGGAACAATCAGTGGTGAAACCATGTTTATTATTGGTGAAGAATCTGCTTGTAATTTAGGAAAAGAATTTGATTTAGAAGATGATGAAATCATTGAAGAAGAATTAAAAGATGTTGTACTTGAAATTTCAAATATAATAACATCAACAACATTAAGCAGATTTTCTGAACAAATTGAAGCTTCCATTACATTTTCACCTCCATCTATTAAAGTATTTCAATCTTCTGATGAATTTAATGACAGTTATGTCAATGAATACAATTATATTATTATTATTTCAACCGTTATAAAATTTAAAGAACAAAATATAAAAGGAGAACTTTTAATTTTGTCAAAAGATGATTCTATTTTATATATTAAAGAGGCATTAAATAAAGTTCTTGACGAGTATTAAAATGATTAAAAATGACATAATACTCAATACAATTGATAATGGTATTATTATTTTGGATAAAGATTTAAATATCTTAGCTTGGAATTATTGGTTAGAAATAAGAACAAACATAAAAGAAGATGATATTAAAAATAAAAATATATGTGAAGAATTTTCATATATTAATGCAAAAAAACTAAAAAGAAAAATAAAAGCAGTACTTATTACAAATAATCCTTCTTATTACAATGTTGATCCTCATAAATTTTTAATTGATATTAAAACAAGTTCTATCATTGATGATATTTTTGATTCAATGCAACAAGATATTACAATCGTGCCTTACGATGTGGAAAATAAATTGGTGTGTTTATATATCTATGATAAAACTTCTTTGCATAAAACAAATTATAAATTGGAAAAATTAAATGATGAGTTAAGAGATTTATCCAACAGAGATCCTATGACACATGCATTTAACAGAAGATATTTTGGAGAATTTTCAAAAAGAATGTTATCTTTGGCTAAAAGAAGTGAACAATGTGTATGTATTTGTATTATTGATATAGATAAATTTAAAAATATCAATGATAATTATGGACACTCAATTGGTGATAAAGTCATTATTCTACTTGCAAAAAAATTAGAAGAGTATGTCCGAACCAGTGATATTGTTGCAAGATTTGGAGGCGAAGAATTTGTAATTTTCCTTCATAATACATCTTTAGGATGTGCCCATAAAATATCTGAAAAAATAAGAAGCAATATCCAAAGACTTGAAGTAGATACTTCTACGAATAGAATAAGTTTTACAGTAAGTATCGGTCTTTCACAATATGAAGAAACTAAAGATTCTAATAATATAGAACATACATTAAAAAGAGCAGATGATGCTTTATATGTAGCAAAAGAGAGTGGTCGTAATCAAGTAGTAATAGCAGAATAAACTCTGGCTTATTTAAATAAAACAAATTTTTTTTTATTAAAAATACAAAATATTGAATGTTTAAACAATTTACATGTATAATTGCGCTTTAAAATAGGAATATATATGACAAAAATTGGAATACTGGCTTCATATAATGGAAGTGGTTTCATAGCCTTAAATGAAGCGTGTGAACAAAAAATATTAAATGCACAAATTGCAGTGGTGATTTCAAATAATTCAAATGCAAATTGTCTTACTACAGCTGAACAAAAAAATATCAACAACTATTGTATCAACAGTAAATTATACCCAAATGAAAATATCGATTTAAAAATATTAGAAACGTTCAAAGAGTATGGATGTGATTACATATTCTGTTCTGGATATATGAAAAAAATTGATGTTTGCTTAACACAAGCGTATAAAAATAAAATTGTAAATTCTCATCCTGCTCTGTTACCAAATTTTGGCGGTAAAGGAATGTATGGAAGATTTGTACATGAAGCTGTTGTAAAAGCAAAAGTGGATAAAACAGGTGTTACGATTCATTTTGTTAATGAAAATTATGATGAAGGTGAATTTATTTTTCAAAAAGAAATTCACGTATCCCCAACTGAAAGTGTTGATTCAGTTGAGAATAGAGTTAAAGCCTTAGAATTAAAAGCTATTATTGAAGCTTTTAGAAAGTTAATAAACTAATTAAATACTTTTGCTAATTCTTCTTTAGTTGAGACGTGTGAAAGATTTTTAATCTTTCCATCTTCTAAAGTGTAAACACTGATCATATCTTCTTTTTTTGAAAAAACATTTCTGTTTTTATCATCTAAAAATAGTATTGAAAATGGATATTTTTTCATTTTTGGAATGGCAAAGAATTTTGAAATTAATGATGGCATTCCTGAAATATCACCAACATAAACCGTTTTGTTTTTACTTAAAAAGTTATCTTCTTTTTTTAATAAAAACTCTTTAAGTATATCACTGGCATCTTTATCAAATGCAACTAAAATTGTTTTACTATTTGCTGAGATGGTGTGTGTTTTTTCAAACTGATCTTGAAGTGTAATTGTTGGCAAGGTATCGCCAATATTGATTGCTTGTGCAAAACTTAAAATACTGAACATCAGTACTAATAGTAATTTTTTCATTTTAATCCTTTAAAATTTGGCGTATTCTATCAATACTACATTAAGATGGAATTAATAAAAAATATCAATATTAACGTTTAAACAATATCCATGTATAATCGAAATTGTAATTTTAAAACAATAGGAATAATGATGTTTAATTATATTGTAATAGCTGTGTTTATATCTGTCCTATTGATTTTGTATTTTCTTTCAAAAAGAAGAGATTCTTTTAATTACAATAAAAAACTGGAAGAAGAAGTCAAAAAACAACTCTTAGAATTAAGAGATAAAGATGAACTTTTAATAGCTCAATCAAAACTTGCAGCAGTTGGAGAGACACTGGCTCACATTGCTCATCAATGGAAACAACCTCTTTCACAAATAAACTCGGTGGTTTTAAATATAGAAGCAGATTTTGATGATAAAAAACTTAACCGTAAAGTTTTAGAATCGCATCTGAATGAAATAGAAAAAATGACCTTTTATATGTCAGACACTATACAAAGTTTCAATACGTATTTACAACCCAATGAGAGCAGTGAAATTTTTTCTATTAAAGAAGCATTTGATAACTCTTTTGAGTTGGTGTATAAATTACTTGAATCAAAACACATCGAATGCAAACTTGAAATTATTGAAGACTCCTATGTCAAGGGTGTGAAAAAAGAGTTTGTTCAAGCTTTACTGGTATTATTAAACAATGCAAAAGATGTATTGGTTGATCAGAATATTAAATACCCAAAAATACATATTTTTATTGATAAAAAGCAGAATAAATCAGTTTTAGAAATTTTGGATAATGGGGGAGGAATCAGTGATAAATATTTTGATAAAATTTTTGATCCCTATTTTACCACTAAACCCCATTCTCAAGGAACAGGTCATGGTTTATGTATGGCAAAAATGATTGTTGAAAAAAGTATGCATGGAAAACTCAATGTAAAAAATGAAAAAGCAGGTGCAAAATTTTCAATTATTTTAAACAGTGAAAAGGAATAATCATGGAATTTCATACGATACTTTATGCAGAAGATGAAGAACAAACAAGACTGAACTATACCAATTATTTGAATCGATTTTTTAAAGAAGTTTATTCGGTCAGCAATGGAGAAGATGCGTTAAAACAGTATGAAAAAAACAAACCTGATATCTTACTTTTAGATATAAATATGCCTAAAATAAATGGTCTTGAAGTTGCGAAAAAAATCAGAACTAAAGATAAAAAAACACGCATTATAATACTGACTGCACATTTAGAACAGGACAAATTACTTTTTGCAGCTGAACTTAATTTAACAAAATATTTACCCAAACCCATTTCAAGAAGTGAGCTTAAAAATGCGCTCAATGAGGCAGTATCTCAATTACAAGAGTTCAAGCAAGACTTGGATTTGGTTCATTTAGAAGAGGGTTTTGTATGGAATAAAAAAAGTAAAAAACTTAAATCATCTGATGTGGATGTTAAACTTACAAAATATGAAATGCTTTTACTCGAACTGTTGGCTTCACAGCAAAATCGAATTTTTAACTTGGATGAAATCTCTTTGCATCTTTGGAGTGATGTTGAAGATTTAGAAACCAATACAACTAAACTCAAAGATATTATCAAACGAATACGAAAAAAACTGCCAAAAACTGCAATTGAAAATATATATGGTGCTGGATACAAATTAAATTTCTAAACTTTTAAAATTTAAATTTTTTTTAATGCTTTTGATACTTTTGTTCCTCTTTTATGTTTTAAACTGGATGTACAGATAAATTTAAAACATAGGAGAACTAAAAATGAGTTTTATTACAAACAAAAATCTAAAAGAAGTCGATGAGCAAATTTTTGACATAATCGAAGATGAATTGGAAAGACAAACCAATCATTTAGAAATGATTGCAAGTGAAAACTTCACATCTCCCGCTGTGATGCAAACTATGGGTTCAGTATTTACCAATAAATATGCAGAAGGTTATCCTTACAAAAGATATTACGGTGGATGTGAGTTTGCTGATCGTGCAGAACAGTTAGCAATCGACAGAGCTTGTGAAATTTTTGGTTGTACTTTTGCAAATGTTCAACCTCACTCAGGTAGTCAAGCAAATGGTGCTGTGTATGCTGCTTTAATTAAAGCCGGTGATAAAATTCTTGGTATGGATTTAAGTCATGGTGGACATTTGACTCATGGAAGCAAACCTTCTTTTTCAGGTAAAAACTACAGCTCATTTACTTATGGTGTTGAACTTGATGGAAGAATTAATTATGAAAGAGTTTTGGATATTGCTAAAATCACTCAACCCAAAATAATTGTTTGTGGAGCAAGTGCCTATGCAAGAGAAATTGATTTTAAAAAATTCAGAGAAATTGCGGATGAAGTGGGTGCTATTTTGTTTGCTGATATTGCTCATATTGCAGGACTGGTAGCAGCTGGCCTTCATATGTCTCCTTTTCCTTATGCTGATGTAGTTACAACAACAACTCATAAGACTCTAAGAGGTCCAAGAGGTGGAATGATTATGACAAATGATGAAGCTATATCTAAAAAAGTTAACTCAGCCATTTTTCCAGGAATTCAAGGGGGTCCACTTATCCACGTGATTGCAGCAAAAGCAGTAGCATTTAAAGAAATTTTAGATCCTTCTTGGAAAGTGTATGCCCAACAAGTCAAAACAAATGCAGCATTATTAGCAGATGTTATTATGAAAAGAGGATATCATGTAGTAAGTGGTGGAACAGATAATCATTTAGTACTGGTTTCATTTTTAGATAAAGATTTTTCAGGTAAAGATGCTGATGCAGCACTACAAAATGCTGGAATAACTGTAAATAAAAATACTGTTCCAGGTGAAACAAGAAGTCCTTTTGTAACTTCTGGTATTAGAATTGGGAGTCCCGCATTAACAGCTCGTGGTATGGGTGAGAAAGAGTTTGAAATTATTGCAAATAAAATTTGTGATATATTAGATGATATCAGTAATGAGAGTTTACAAAAAAATGTAAAAGAAGAACTTAAAATACTGGCTCAAAATTTTGTGATTTACACAGAAGGTACTTACTAGCAAAGTAAGAAATGAAGATGATGAGCAATAAAATTATTGCTTGTCATCTTTTTAGACGTACGATTTTTACTTATTACTCATACTCTTTTTTAATCCATTAAAAATTTTAAAATTTACTCTTTTTTGATACTTTTGTGCCCCTTTTTTACTTTAAAATAAATATATAAACTTTTTAAAGGATACATATGGAAGAATTATTTAAAACACCGCTTTATGATAAACAACAAGCTTTAAATGCTCAAAATGTTGGTTTTTGTGGTTGGGATATGCCCATACAGTATGATGGAATCATAGCTGAACATGGATATTGTAGAAATGATGTAGCTCTATTTGATACCTCTCATATGGGAGAATTTTTCTTCAAAGGTGATATAGAAAAAAGTGCAATAAACAGTGCGGTATCAATTGATATTGAAGCTTTACCTGTAGGAAAATGTAAATATGGTTTTTTACTTAATGATGAAGGTGGAGTTATTGATGATTTAATTGTATATAAACTCAAAGTGGATGAATTAATGATAGTTGTTAATGCCTCACGAGCTGCAATTGATTTTAAAACGCTAAGCTCAAGAATTAAAGTGGGTACATTAGATGACAGATCATTGGAATTTGCAAAATTGGATGTTCAAGGTCCAAAATCAAAATTTACTTTAGAAAAATATTTTGATATTAATTTAGATGAACTCAAATTTTTCTCTTTTGTTCAAACTAAAATTTTTGGACAAGATTGTCTGATAAGCAGGACTGGATATACAGGCGAACTTGGATTTGAACTCTATATCAATGGGGATACCGCAAATAAAATTTGGGATGCTTTAATAAATGATGGAGTTAAACCTGCAGGTTTAGGTGCGCGAGATGCACTACGGCTTGAAATGGGATACAGCCTTTATGGAAATGATTTAACAGAAGAAATTACACCTCTTGAAGCAAATTTAGGAATGTTTATTAATCTTAAACGTGACTATGTAGGTCGGGCTGCTTTAAGTAAACAAAAAGAAGAAGGTTTAAACAGAATTTTAATACCATTTAAAACAACATCAAGAAGAAGTGCAAGAAAAGATTTTGAAGTTTTTCAAAATGATAAAAAAATAGGTTTTGTTACTTCAGCAGCTTTTTCACCTATTTTAAATGTAGGTATTGGTTTAGCCATGGTTGACACAGGTGAGTTTAATGAAGAAATGCCATTTGAGCTTAAAGATAAAAGAGGAAGTATAGAAGCCAATAAAGCAACACTTCCATTTATAGAAAAAAAATAAACAAATAAAAATTAAAAGGAAATTCAATGATAAAATTTAATGAAGAACATGAATGGGTAAAAGTAGAGGATGATACGGCAATAATTGGGATTTCTAATTATGCAATTAAGCAATTGGGTGATATTACTTTTCTTGAACTTCCTGAAATAGACAGTGAAATCGAAGAGGGTGAAAGTGTTGCATTTATTGAGTCAGTTAAAGCTGCATCTGATATTTATGCTCCTGTATCAGGATTGGTTACAGAAATAAATGAAGATTTATTGGATACACCAGAATTGCTCAATAAAGATGCAGAAAATGTTTGGATTTTTAAAGTTAAGTTAAGTGATGTTGCGGAATTAGATTCTTTATTGGATGGTGATTCATACGCTAAATACGTAAATACTCTGTAAGGAGATTTTATGCCATATACTCCTCATACCAAATCCGATATCAAAGAGATGTTAGATGTTATTGGTTTAGAAAAAGAATCGGATTTATTTGATTCTGTACCCGCTGAATTAAAAGTTGGACATATGAATCTTCCAGATGGTTTAGATGAATTTACTACTTTTTCAAAGTTTAAAAAACTCGCTGCTAAAAATGTTACTGATAAAGTGATGTTTTTAGGTGGTGGTTATTATGATCATATTGTTCCAAGTGCAGTTGATGCACTATCAGGAAGATCAGAGTTTTATACAGCTTACACTCCTTATCAAGCAGAAGCTTCACAAGGAACACTGCAAGTTTTATATGAATACCAAAGTTTAATTTGTGAATTAACAGGTATGGAAATATCAAATGCTTCTATGTATGATGGTGCTACAGCGCTAGCTGAAGCTGCTTTAATGGCAGTACGAATCAGCAGAAGAAATAAAATTCTCATTGATGCTGGAGTAAACGAAACGTATATTAAAGTTGTCCAAACGTATTTAAAATTCAGAGATATTGAAGTTGAAGTTATAGATATGAGTTCAGATAAAACGGATTTTTCAAAAGTTGAAGAGAAAATTGATAATACAATTGCCGCATATTTATTCCAAAATCCTAACTTCTTTGGAACGGTTCAAGATTTTACATCAATTATAAATAAACTTCATGAAAACAAAGCACTGGCTGTTATGTCCGCATATCCAGTATCTTTGGGGATGTTAAAAGATCCTGGAAGTTTAGGTGTTGATATTGTGAGTGCTGATGGTCAATGTTTAGGAAACTATCTTTCATTTGGTGGTCCTTCTTTTGGAATGATTGCTACAAGACAAGAATATATTAGAAATCTTCCAGGAAGAATCATTGGTAAAACATTGGATAAAGATGCAAATGAGATGTTTGTTTTAACCATGCAAGCGCGAGAACAACATATCAGAAGGCAAAGAGCAACTTCAAATATTTGTTCAAATCAAAACTTATTGGCTTTAAGAAGTACAATCTTTTTATCACTAATTGGCCGAGATGGTCTTTCAAAAATGGCTCAGTTATGTTTTGATAAAAGTGAATATTTAAAATCACAATTATCACAAATTGATGGACTTACAATTTGCAACAGTGCACCAACATTTAATGAGTTTGTTATTGAAACAAAATTAAGTGCTGATGACTTTTTAAGCCAATTAAGTAAGTTGGGATTCTATGCTGGAATCAACTTATCAAATCTGTATGATAATAGCAAAAATAGAGTATTAATAAGTGTTACTGAAAAAAGAACAAAAGAAGAATTAGATGAGTTTGTAAAAGCTGTAGGAGGTGTTCTATGAGTATTGTTGAAAATATAGAAGAAAAATTGCAAAGTACTGTTGAAACAATATTTGATAAATCGCATGAAGGAAGACATGGTATTCCATTGCCAGCTTTTGATGTTCCAAGCGCTTCTTCTTTAGATGAATCTTTATTAAGACAAAACAGAGCAAAGTTGCCACAATTAAGTGAATTTGATGTGGTAAGACATTACACAAATTTATCAAATAAAAATATGTCTATTGATAAAAACTTTTATCCATTGGGTTCTTGTACAATGAAATACAATCCAAAGATAGCTGAGCGAGTGGCAGCTTTGGATGGATTTGTAAATATACATCCACATATGGTTACGAATAATATGAATGACGATATTCAAGGTACACTTGAAACCGTTGATTTGTTAGAAAAAACGTTATGTGAAGTTACCGGAATGAGCGCATTTACTACTACTCCTCAAGCTGGAGCTCATGGAGAAATGCTTGGTGTGATGATGATAGAAAAGTATCATGAAAGTAAAGGCAATAAAAGAAAATATATTATTGTCCCAGATTCTTCTCATGGTACAAATCCAGCAACAGCAGCAATGGTTGGATATGATGTAATTACAATAAAATCTGATGAACATGGTGCAATGGATTTTGATGCTTTTAAAGAAAAAATGAATGAAGACGTAGCGTGTGTTATGTTAACTGTTCCAAATACGCTTGGTATTTATAATAAAAGAATCAAAGAAATTTGTGATTTAGCACACTCATTTGATGCAATGATGTATTATGATGGTGCAAATATGAATGCTATTATGGGAGTTGCAAAACCGGGTGATATTGGTTTTGATGTTATTCACATTAATGTACATAAAACATTTGCAACACCACATGGTGGTGGAGGACCAGGAAGCGGTCCTGTGGGAGTAAATGATAAACTCAAGCCTTTTTTACCTGATTTAGGTATTAAAAAAGTGAATAATAAATATGAATTTACTTCAGGTGGATCTGATTCAATTGGTAAAATATCTCCATTTTTTGGTAACTATGGAATATCACTTCGAGCCATTGTATACATGACAGTATTAGGTGAAAATGGTATGCATAATGTAAGCTCAAAAGCGGTATTAAATGCAAACTACATTCGAGTACGACTGAAAGATTATTTTGATGTACCTTATGATTCACTGTGTATGCATGAGTGTGTGTTCTCAGCAAAAACTCTAGCAAAAAGTGGCGTTACAGCAATGGATATTGCAAAATATTTACTTGATTTTGGAATGCATGCCCCAACGGTTTATTTTCCTTTGATTGTAAAAGAAGCCATAATGATTGAACCTACTGAAACAGAAAATAAAGAGACCATAGATATCTTTTGTGACAGAATGATTGAAGCAGTGAAATTAGCACGAAAAGATCCCGAAGCATTTAAAGCTTATCCCAAAACATTGGGTGTGTGTAGACCTGATGATACGCGAGCTATTAAAGAATTAGACATACGTTCAACGCACTAAAAAAAGACGAGGATTAAAGGATTATTATGACAATGAGAACGAATAAATTACAACGAAAGCCTGAAGATCAGGCAGGAAATGGGATCGAAGTATTCTGAAGCCGGTACCTTAAACAATATTGCAAATGTGTATAGGAAACAAAGTAAGTATGAAGAGGCTCTGAGTATTTTGTTTAATTCATTAATGCTGCAAAAGGAAATTAATGCGCCAGTAATACTTATTGAGACGCTGTTGATTATCTCTCAGGCATACGAAAATATGGGAGACTATGACAACTCACTAAAATACCACAAAGAATATTTCGAGAAGTTTAGTAACCAATTCAATGAGTCGAACTCACAGCGCTTAATGCAAATTCAAGCAGATTTAGGGGCCAGAGAAAGAGAATTGAAGATCAGAAATTTAGAATTGTTGGCAAAAGCTGAAAAGGAAAATAATGCAAAACAAAATAGGTATTTCCTCGTTTTTGCCGTTCTTTTTGTCGCTGTGTTTGTATTGTTGATTAATCGATATCAATTTGTAAAACGTGCTCGCAATCAATATCAAAAACTCTCATCGGATCTCAAATCTAAGTCTATTCAATTGGCCGAAGCTAACGAATCATTAGCGACCCTTTCAAAAACAGATAGTTTAACTGGTTTGGTTAATAGGCGAGGGTTTGATGAACAGTTGGACCTGCAAATATCTATTGCAGCGAGAAACAAAGAATCGTTGGCGTTACTTATGATCGATATCGATTTTTTTAAGGCCTATAACGATTGTTATGGCCACCAGCAAGGCGATAACTGCCTGCAACAGGTTGCCCAGTTGCTGAAGAATTCCTTAACCCTGAACCGTCCAGGAGATCTGCTGGCTCGCTACGGCGGCGAAGAGTTTGTCGTCATACTGGCGGATCCGAGCAATGCACACGCGGCTGAACTGGCCGCAGAGGTGCGAGAGAGTGTTTTCAGGGCCTCCATTGAGCACCAGGGGAGTGATTGCCAAACACCTCCGGTGCTGACGGTCAGCGTCGGTCTTGCCCACGGTAATGACCTCCGGCAGATTAGCCCTGAATGTCTGCTGTCAAACGCCGACACCGCCCTCTACCAAGCCAAGAAGCTCGGACGCAATCAGGTGGTAACTGCAGATTTTCAGGGGCTTAGACCCTAACCGCAATCGATATCAATATTCACCTCGAACTGGACTGCAAGCCAGATTAGGTCAACAATTACCCTACTTCTGCTGGCCTAGGAATCGGCTTTGCTTAATGCGTGCCTCTTCGCCACTTGCCAGTCGACGCTTACTCGAAGTATAAATTTCACCCCCCAACGCCAACGGATAGGCTGAACAACCATAAGAGTCAACTTCCATCCCGATGAACAGATCCAAGTATCGATTTGGCATGCGCAACAAGCTGGTTAGCATTTTCAGCCTTATCAAGGTGATACCGCTGCTTCTGCTAGCCTGGATTGCATGGACTGACAGCCGCGACTTAAGCGATCAGGTGGCTGAGGTCAGCGAGGAGATGGCAACTCAGATGCTCGACTCGGTGAACGAAGTCGGGGAAGTAACAACCGCAGAATCGGTCAGAGCATTAGACCGCCAGGCGCAGGAATTTCTTGAGCGACTGACCGGCGACACGGCTGAGGCGGTGGCCCAGTTTCTCTATCAGCGTGACCGAGACCTTCGCTTTCTATCTACCCTGGCCCCCTCAGCGGAGCTTTATCAGCAATTTCTCAACCACAAAACCAGTCTAATTACCGATCACCATCCCTGGCAGCTGAAAGAGGATGGCAGCGGCTGGGAGCCCAGCCTTGCAGCAACCGCCAGCAAGGAAACAAGCGATAGCCAACAAACAATCAAAGCTCGACTGGCGGACAATAAGAATGCATTTCACAGCAGCCCCCCCTACTCACATGAGGTAGTCCACTCGCGCCCGCTGTACCTTGAGATAAGCTTTGTTGACTTGTCCGGCCAGGAGCAAATTAAAATTACTGCTGACCCTAAGACAGCGGTCCCCTTAAGGGACATATCCAAACCCGAGAACACCTGGATTAAGGCTGAGCGTTATTTTCAGCATCTACCGTCACTGAAAGAAGGCCAGATTCATGTGTCCAATGTTGTTGGCGCCTATATCCCGTCGCCACTGACCGGCCCCTATACACCTCAAAACGCTGCTGAAAAAGGCATCGCCTTCGCACCGGAAGAAGCGGCCTACGCCGGAAAAGAAAATCCGCGGGGAAAACGCTTTCAAGGCATCATTCGCTGGGCGATGCCGGTATATCAGCAAGGCCAACGCCTGGGTTACCTTACCCTGGCACTGGATCACAGCCACCTGATGGAGTTCACCGACCATATTGTGCCGACACCGGAGCGCTACTCCGCGATCTCCGATGCCGGCTCCGGCAACTATGCATTTATGTGGGATAGCCTGGGACGTAATATCTCTCACCCCCGAGACTATTTTATCGTCGGCTACGACCCTCAAACCGGACTTCCAGCAGTACCCTTTCTTGAAGCCAAGACCTGGAAGCAGTGGCAGCAAAGTGGCCAGAGCTTCGATCAGTTTTCCCAACAATTACCGACCTACACAAACCAGT
>ENA-ORXI01001780-ORXI01001780.1-sediment-metagenome-genome-assembly--contig:-NODE-1780-length-16413-cov-24.209966_pt1 | contig 16413 bp, 8 predicted proteins | sample MGYA00237861_ERZ511468 | MGnify/ENA primary metagenome ERZ511468 (study PRJEB26299, sample SAMN06266213) | sediment metagenome | isolation source: Hudson Canyon methane seep mesocosm | place... | reverse complement strand
GTAGCAAAGTTGCGTAGCCTGCTATGCGCCTCTTGCTACACGACTGAAGACAAACAAAAACCCTGCCCAATAATGGACGATTATTCATTTCCAGCTCCCTAAGCTGTTAGTTTGCTATCAGTCTTTGATATTGAGCGTGTTAGGCAGCTGGCAATAAATAACCCACCCAGATTGAGCAGGGACAAAAAGGCCAGCAAGGTGGGTGGATTATTTGTTGCGAGTTGCCTTAAGGAACAAGAATCCAATAATACCCGAGCCTGACTAGTCTTTTGACTCCACAGACGTGTTAGAAAAACAGTTGCGTAGCCTGCTATGCGCCTCTTGCTACACGGCTGAAGACAAACAAAAACCCTGCCCAATAATGGATGATTATTTATTTCCAGCTCCCTAAGTTAATTTTTCTCGACCTTCATGGTAAAAACTCGTCATCATTTGATAAAACAGGGCAGCTACAAAAAACATGTCTATCTCCGTATACATTATCAATACGTCCTACAGGTGGCCAGTATTTATCGTTATGCTGTCGTTCGTCAGGGAAAAAGGCTTGCTGTTTTGAATAAGGGTGGTCCCACTGTTCTTTTAATAACAATTGGTGTGTATGGGGCGCATTGTGTAATACATTATTCTGAGTATCTGCTTTTCCGGTTTCTATATCGCTGATTTCTTGACGGATTGAGATTAAAGCATCACAAAACCGATCAATTTCAGTTTTATTCTCACTTTCTGTCGGTTCAATCATTAAGGTATCGGCAACTGGGAAAGACATGGTCGGTGCATGAAAGCCATAATCAATAAGGCGTTTGGCAATGTCGTCGACGCTAATACCGCAGGATTTCTTAAAAGCTCGGCAATCGATAATGCATTCGTGTGCCACTCGGTTGTTTTTACCGGTAAATAAAACAGCATAATGAGGCGCAAGTCTTTGGGCGATGTAGTTAGCATTTAAAATCGCATGTAAAGTGGCTTGTTTTAAGCCAGATGCGCCCATCATGGCAATATAAGCCCAGGAAATAGTCAATATACTTGCTGAGCCCCAAGGAGCGGCAGATATAGTCCCAATCGTGCCATGTTTTGAGCTGTTTGGGTTAACGCCTTCAATAACAGGATGGTCTGGCAGGTAAGGTGCTAAATGCTGTTTGACTCCCACAGGCCCAACCCCCGGCCCACCACCACCATGAGGGATGGCAAATGTTTTGTGTAAATTAAGATGAGCGACATCTGCACCAATTTTTCCAGGTCGAGACAGGCCGACTAAGGCATTGAAATTAGCGCCATCCAAATAAACCTGACCGCCATACTGATGAATGATGTCACATATTTCACAGAATGCCTCTTCATAAACACCATGAGTCGAAGGATAAGTAATCATTAGCGCACCTAAGGAGTCGCCATATTCGGCGACTTTAGTCTTTAAATCATCGACACTGATGTTTCCGTCCTCATCACAAGCCAGAACAATCACTTTAAAACCAGCCATTACAGCGCTGGCAGGATTAGTGCCGTGGGCAGATGATGGAATTAAACATATATTTCTGTGTGCTTCATTACGCACAGCATGATATTTGGCAATTAATAATAAGCCCGTGTATTCACCTTGAGAACCAGCATTAGGCTGAAAGGAAAACGCATCAAATCCGGTTAAGTCGCATAGCATATCCTCCAGTTCATCAAACATTTGTTGATAGCCCAGTGTTTGATATAAAGGGACAAAAGGGTGCATGTTAGAAAATTCATGATAAGAGAGTGCCTGCATTTCTGTTGCCGCATTGAGCTTCATGGTACAAGAACCCAGTGGAATCATGCTGCGATCCAGCGCAATATCTTTTCTGGCTAAGCGGCGCATATAGCGCATCATTTCAGTTTCAGAATGATACTTTTCAAAGACAGGGTGTTGCAGAACCTTATCTGTGCGTAACAGCTTATCAGGGATGCATTCCTCAATTGTTTTATCCAGAAGAGTAATATCTGGAATATCAATGGTGGAGGGAGCCAGTAGCCGCCATATTTTTCGTAATGTCTGACGAGTCGTTGTTTCATCTAATGAAATGCCAATCGTATCTGCATTGATTAGCCGAAAATTAATTTCTTCCTCTTGTGCTTGATTGGACAGCCGTTTTGCACGGCTGGGAGTGTCAATAATAAAAGTATCAAAATAATGTTTAGAGGGGATTGTGTAGCCCAGTTGTTTTAATCCTGCTACTAATATTTGAGTGTAACGGTGAACTCGACTGGCGATTAAATATAAGCCTTTAGGCCCGTGATAAATGGCATAAAAACCTGCAATAACCGCTAACAACACTTGTGATGTACAGATATTGCTGGTTGCCTTGTCTCGTCGAATATGTTGTTCGCGAGTCTGTAGCGCCATGCGATAGGCAAGCTGGCCCTGATTATCTTTAGATACACCAATAATACGGCCTGGAATAGAGCGCTTGTAGGCATCTCTGGTTGCAAAAAACGCAGCATGAGGGCCGCCATATCCCATGGGTACGCCAAAACGCTGAGAACTGCCTACAACGATATCGACATTAAACTCAGCGGGAGGCTTTAATAAAATTAGACTGAGCAAATCAGCGGCTACAGTAACTAAGGCTTGATTATTATGTGCTGTAGCAACGACTGATGATAGATCTTGAATATCGCCTGTAGAACCGGGATATTGAACTAAGATAGAAAAAAATGCTTTGTTTTCTATGTCGTGATATGGATCAGCGATAAGAGTATCAAAGCCAAGTGAACGAGCACGGGTTTGTATCACCGCAATAGTTTGAGGATGGCAGTTTTGATCAATAAAAACGGTGTTTGATTCGCTTTTAGACAGCCGTCGAGACATGGCTATTGCTTCTGCCGCAGCCGTTGCTTCATCAAGTAAGGAGGCGTTAGCCAACTCCATCCCGGTTAAATCAATGACCATTTGCTGAAAATTTAACAAGGCTTCCAATCGACCCTGGCTAACTTCGGCTTGATAGGGTGTATAGGCAGTGTACCAGCCGGGGTTTTCCAAAACATTACGTTTGATGACTGCCGGCATAAGGGTGTCGTAATAGCCCATCCCAATCATTGAGGTATAAACTTTATTTCGGCTACGGATTTTTCTTAGATGTTTGATGACTGCATTTTCACTGATGGTTTCAGTCAGTTTTAATGGCTCGTCACTCAGAATGTTTTCTGGAATTGCTTGTGCAATTAAATCATCCAGGTTGTTTAAACCCAGTTCAGTAAGCATTTCTGAAGTCTGTTGTTGATTTGCTCCAATATGGCGGCGAATAAAGTTGCCTCGCATTTCCAGTTGGCTTAACGGTAAGTTGCTTGAAGACATAACTAAGACCTCTGGTAACGGTGGGGGATGAAAGGTAATGGGCTAGTGTGAGCTGTCAGGGTACGGTTTCTTACCTTGGCATATATTATTTGATCACTATAGGTACTATCAATTAAAGCTAGAGCGATGGGCTTTTCTAAACAAGGAGAAAAGCTACCACTGGTAACAAAGCCAATATTATTGCCTTGACTGTCGAATAACTCGGTGTTCTGTCTAATCGGTATTTTTCCTTCAACCACCAAGCCAACCCGTTTTCTAGGCGGAGCTGATTTTAAGTGTGACTGAATAATGTTAGCACCTGAAAATTCAGCAGCTTGTTTTCTAAAAGTCCATTTTAATCCAGCCTCTACAGGAGAAATGCTTTCAGATATTTCATGGCCATATAAGCTTAAGCCTGCTTCAAGACGTAAGGTATCCCTGGCACCTAGCCCAATGGGGGATACTTGACCAAATGCTAATAATTTTTCCGCTAAAACTTCGGCATATTGATTGGCTATGGATATTTCAAAACCATCTTCTCCAGTGTAACCACATCGACTGATAAAACAGGGCATCCCGTCAATTTCAGTTTCGCAGCCTTGCATAAAGGATAGCTTAGAGGTTTGCTGATTGAGTTGTTCCATAACATCTGCGGCAGCTGGGCCCTGTAGTGCAAGTAATGCCTGGTTTTGCAGAGGTGTGAATTCACAGCTATCAGGCAGGTGTTGTTTGAAGTGTAAAAAGTCCTTCTCTTTACAGGCTGCATTGACAATAACAAGGAAGCCAGATGACTGACGAAACAGAATAATGTCATCAATAATCCCGCCATCATTATTTGTTAAAAGCGCATACTTTAGTTGACCTGCTTGCAAATCAACGATGTTGCTGGGAGTGAGTTTTTCAAAGTATTGAGCAGCAGATGCTCCGCTAATAAAGCATTGGCCCATATGTGAAATATCAAATAACCCTGCTTGACTGCGACAGCGTAAATGCTCCTGAATAATGCCTGGCTTATAGCTTACGGGCATTTCATAACCCGCAAAAGGAACCATTTTGGCATGAAGTTTAAGATGCAGATTATGAAGTGCTGTTTTTTTTAGTTTTGACATTGTATTAAGCGTGTAATTCTAATGGCAAATAAAAGTATAGTAACTTATTGGGAATAAGGTATAGCGGGGTGCGAAAAGATGCTGATTATTCAAGCGCCCCTGAAAATGTGTGGTTTTTAGTGGAAATTAATAATACGCTATATTTTGGGATATCATGGATTCATGATGTGGCGTAATAAATAAAATATTTTATTGAGACTAATAGGTCGCTATCAATCCATTGCAGTCATAGAAAAAATTACTTTTCGTATAGAATTTCTTGTTCGGCCTCTTTTTGCTTAACTGAATTATTAAGCAATAGTTTTTAACCACTCGCGTGCTTCTTCTTCACTTCTTACATCATGTAAGATAACTTCGGCTTCTTTGTTAAATTGTTCTTGCCACAATAATGCCCCTAGCGCCTTCATTTTATCTTCTGATTTGACAGTTGCAACATATCGAAGTTTCGTATCTGTCAGGAGACGGGGAAACTGTACATCTTTAATATATTCTTGAATACTTGGAGAAAAGACACCTTTAGTCAAATCCGCTTTTACAATTACTTTTTCAACCGGATAAGCCAAAAAAATATCATATATTTTCTGTAAAATCATGAGAATAGTATTGTCTTGATCTTCCGGGTTGTATTCTAACCATTCATGGACAATAAGCTCACTTTCTTTCTCATAAAATATTTTTATTATTTCCGGGACTTCATACAATAACATTATAGTAACTCCCTCAGGAGGTATGAGTTAGCATTCTGGACGTGCCTCATTTATTCACTCATATGCAAGATAGATAGCATGCGTTGAATATAAGAGGGTCGAATAACAAGCAGCATTTAATTTGATTTTTATCATGAGAATAAATGCTTTATTTTTTGCCGCCCTGTTGAATAATCGCCTCTGCAAGTGTCTGATCTGTAGCAATGTGCTCTGCAAGCCAATCCTTTAGTTTTTGTAGTAACAGCAACTCGCCACCTTGAGAAAACTTATCTTTCAAATACGCAACTTCTTGCAGCAAATGATTATGTTCATTTTTGTGTTCAATGGCTTCTGGGTAAACATATTTATTCATAAGATGCTCTTCAGTTTTAAAATGTTTTTCGGTGAAAGCAATCATTTCATCTAGCCCTTGATGAACAGCCTCAGGGGGAGCGTTGCATTTAAGATCATCATTCAACTTATTTAACATGCGGGCTATTTTTAAATGCTGTTCATCGATAGCCTTAACACCAAGCATGGGAATATCATCAGGGTGTATCCACGCCTCATTAATGTCAGCTTGATTGCTTTGTACTGTAGATAAGGTATAGGTGTTTTTCCCTGCGGCTTTACTGGCATACATCGCAGTATCGGCAGAATGCATCAACTTATCAAGTTCAGCTCCGTTATCAGGGTAAATAGCAATACCGATACTCACTCCAATCATACGGCTAGTTGTGACTGTTACCTTGATGTCTTCAGAGATGGTACTAATGATTTTTTTAGCAATCATCTCCGCGCTTAAAGGGTCTTTCAATGCCGTAATAATAATTGCAAACTCATCCCCGCCCATTCGAGCAACCGTATCCATATTGCGTACACAGGTTTGTAGTCGCTTTGACACTACTTTTAACACGATATCCCCCGCTTCATGACCATACGTGTCATTGATAGGTTTAAACCCATCTAAATCAAGAAAGAGTATGGCGAAGTTTTCATTTTTCCTTCTGGCTTGTGAGAATGCCTGTGAAAGGCGATCATAAAACAGTTCGCGATTAGGTAATTCAGTGAGACTGTCATGATTAGCTAAAAAACCAATCCTAGCCTCAGTCGCTTTACGCACAGAAATATCAGTAAAAGCACTGACATAATTTATGACGGTTCCTGTGTTGTCTTGCACAGCGGTGATAGTTAATTGCGCTGGATAAAGTTCACCATTCTTACGTTTATTCCAGATTTCATTTTCATAAGACCCCGTTTTCATAAGCTGTTGCCACATGGTTGTATAAAAAGCAGCGTCATGAAAACCCGATTTAAATGCACGGGGATTTTTGCCAACCACCTCTTCTGGGCTATATCCCGAGATTTTACTAAAGGCATGATTAACTCTAATAATTACTCCATTTACATCCGTAATCATCATACCTTCTTGAGATTCAAAAGCAGTAGCAGCAATGCGTAATTCAGCTTCAATTTCTTTTTGCTTAGATATCTCGCGAACGGTTGTTTGAAGTATTAAACGGTCATCAAGTACCAGCGAATTTAGTAATATATCGCATATAAATGTTTTGCCTGTGTCTGCGCGCTTATGTAACCACTCAAATCGAACACTGCCTTTTTGCATGGCTGTGTCGATGTGTTTTCTAGCCACCATCATGGAGTCTCTACCACAGCTTTGTGTCGTCGGAGATAAATCAGCGGGATGATAGGCACATAGTTTTTCTTGAGATGACACACCAAATAAATTCAGTGCCGCTGGGTTACAATCAAAAAAACCTTTTTCATCTAGCATAAGTACCGCATCGCTAGTCGAATTAAAAAGCGTACGAAACTTTACTTCCGAGCGCTCTAACGTTTCTGCTGTTAATTTGGTTTCCGTAATATCGCGCGCAATACCAAATAATCCGACAATATCGCCTTGCTCATTGCGCAAAGGATATTTACGGTTATCGACCCAGCCTATATCTCCATTATTATTTGGTGTTTTTTGTATTTCCTGTGCGACTTTGATACCGGCAAATACCTTTTTTTCCAAGCTATAGTAAATATCGGCATATTTTTCTGGGAACAGATCATAATCGGTCTTACCCAGTAGGTCTGTCCAATGCTCGGAGGGGTCGGTAATAGCAACTAAAGTTTGGCTTGCACCTGTGAAAACATGGTTACAATCTTTAAAGTAAATATAGTCGGCAGAGTTCTCCATCATGGCATTAAAATTAGCCATCTGAGATGGTTCACCTTGCTGTTGCCATAGAGTTTTAGCATCTTGCAGTAACAATTCAAGTATCACGTCATTGTCAGCTAGTGCTTTAGTGTACTGTCCTTTGATACAACGAATTTGCCCATTCGCATGTCTGAGCCTGATATTAAAGCTGTCTGATGCTGGATTGATTTCGCTCGAAAACAATGCATCGGCAATATCTTGATCATCGGCATGAATGCGGCTTTGTAAAGTTACTTTGTTATTAAAAATGTCATCTGCTGTAAAGCCAAGCAATTCATACAGGGTATCTGTTGCTAATAAAACCATCATTGGTTTTGTCAAAGATATACAAATATTGGGCTGAAAATTTATGTTATTGACTGATTCTTTTGCGTGAGTCACTTTAAAAGCCTCATTTTTAGGTAAGAGGGATATGAAGCTGGGTTTGATGCCTAATAGTTCTTCAACAGAACCAGAGCCTAGAGGACTTTTTTGTAAAAAGTTAATAGACTTTAAAGCCTATTAACTTTTGAAATAATGCAGCCATTAATTCTCAAATATTATATTTTTACATGCCAAGTTTTTCCCTGAAACGTAAAGTAGATACTAATTATGTTTTATCAGCGCTTGTCACAAACAGTAGCAACACAATTGCGACCATTGTGCTTAGCTATATAGACGCTGTCATCAGCAGCTTTAAGATGTTCTTCTATATTTTTCATGCTTTCGTTTCGAACAGCAACGCCAACACTGATACTTCCTACCCAAACCCCGCTACCGGCTGTCACTCGCAAAGTTGAAACGGCATCCCGAACTTTTTCAGCAACCTGCATGGCACCATCCAATGTAGTATTGGCGCAAAGGATTAAAAACTCATCTCCTCCGAGACGAAATACGGTGTCATCGTTTCGCACGGTAGTCTTTAATGTAAGCGACAATTGTCGCAACACTTCATCACCCGCATCATGACCAAACGTATCATTGATGATCTTAAAGTTATCAGCATCAATCATCATGCAAGCAAGAGGGTCTCCGCTTATTAGCGACTGTTGCCATTCTGATTCAAACGATAAAAGGGCATGACGACGATTAGCTAGCCCCGTTAGCACATCGGTCATCGCCATGTTTTCTAGTAGATGGTTTGCGTCCGATAACTCGTGGGTGCGTTCAATAACTCTAGCCTCTAATGTTTTGTTAAGCTCTAATAGTTCTCGATTACGTTCAGACACTTGATTGAATAATAGATTCATCGCCTGCAACAAGGTTGCAGTGGCGGGGTCTTTTCTTGCCTGGTAGGCTTGGTAAGCTTCTTCTTGGCTTATGCCAGATGTTTTGGCCGACATAAGGCAAGCCATTAATTGGTCTGAACCCAGAATATGGTAGGCCAACCAATTAGTTAGAAAATCCAGCAGGGCTTTATCATCTCTCTCTCGATTGTCCGCAGACAGGGTGTCGTGCCAACTAGTAACATCTCGAATAAATTTGGCATGTTCATTGCGGTGTTCCTCAATATAAGAAGGATTTAATTCCGCTTCTACCATTAAGGCCTCTTCCTCTTGAAAATGGTACTGTGCATAGCTTGCCAACTCTCCAAAAACAGTCTCGATCTCATCAATAGAGCTATCTTTTGACTCCATCAGAAGATTTCCAAACCGGTTGATAACATCAACTAATTTTTGATGTTGTGCATCAACCGTTGGTAGACCTGTTTCAAAACATTGGGTCCATTGAAATGATTCCATAAGTAATGTGTTTTTGGATTGAGTAAATGAATACGGAGTTAATGAGATTTGATGCCCAATTGTACGCAATGCAGGCCAAGGATATGTGACAGGTATATTACAAGTTAACAGCCTATTAAAGGCATCTTTTGAACATCCCCTTAACAATACAATTCATGACTACTAATTATAGACAAACAAAAGCCAAGAAAACTCACAAATACTTGCATTGTAGGTCCCTGTTTACTCCATTATCAAAAAAGGCCGATAAATTTAAGGTAAGAAGTTACTGACGATTTATGCCTGAATGAAAGGATATATCAAATAAACATAATGAGGTTCCACTATGAACTATAGGAGCTGGACGCTTTGTTCTAGGGTATGTTTCCTATAAGAGCTTCTAAACTGAAGTCTTTGTTACTTAATCACCTCTATCTTCGACATCTTGTGTAAATATGTAGCCAACACCGCGCACCGATTTTATTGGCATTTTGTAGTTGCCCAATTCCGCATCTGTTGACTCCTTTATTTTACTTACTATTTTTTGCCTTAGTCGGCTAATACCTACTTCTAATCGCCTGGGGTCATAGCTATTTGATTTTTGGCCTGCTATTACGTCAATAATCACATTCCTCGAGACTGTTTGTCCGGCATTCTTCGTTAATAATCTCATCACAATGGCTTCCATTGATGTCAATGAAATTATTACACCTGTTGGTGAAATTAACTCTCGACCTGCTTGGGTAAGCTGCCATTTATCTATCTTTGGCATTGAGGTTTGAATTCGGCGATGCAATGATTCAATCACGGCAGCAAGTTCTCTCCAATCAACCGGTTTGACCAGATAACTATCGGCACCTGTTGTCAACCCCTGGATTTTGGTATTTATTTCACCTCGAGCAGTGAGTAATATAATACCTAGCTTAGGTTGTTCTTGACGAAGCCGCGTAGCGATGGATAGACCGTTTTCTCCAGGTAAACCAATATCCAATATTGCAATGCTATAGCATTGTGTTGCCATATATCTATCCATAGATTGAGCGTCATTAGCTGCATCAATATGATAGCCATTGCGGTTTAGCTGGAAGCAAAGATCATCACACAGATCTATATTGTCCTCTACGAGAATGATGCGCATATTTTTAGAAAGCATAGTTATTTACATTAATCATAGACTGCCCATTTTTTCAATATGTAAAGTAATATATGACATTATCAACTAGGTAACCAAAAACCAATTTTCGCACCACCTTCTGTCATATTTTCAATAATGACCTGACCTTGATGACGTTCTATCACATTTTTCACCAAGTAAAGCCCTAACCCCAACCCTGCTTGTGTAGAGGGCTCATCACCTCGCTCATATTTATCAAAAACTTTACCCATTATGCCTTCGGGAATACCTACCCCTTTATCAACAACAAGCCACCATACACCCTCTTTATTTTGGTCAGTTGAACGATACATTTGAATCGTAATAAGTGATGATGAGAGTGTATATTTTAGTGCGTTATCAATAATATTAAGCATGGCGATACGGAGCATTCGTCGATCTGCTGTTACGGAAAGTACTTGTTCATTGTTTTGTAAACTCACTCGTTGTTCATCGTTACTATCAAGCATTTCGAGAATATCACGACTGAGATCAACCACACTTACCGATCGTAATTCAAAGGGCCAAGATTCATGTTCGGTATTGATCAATGCCATTTCTAACATGGTATTAAGTCGATTAACTGATCGACTTATTCTGTCAAATCGCCGTTGCTTTTGTTCGCCATCATTTTTATCATTTTCTGCGAGCATGCGAAGTGATTCATTCGCAGCATCAATCACAGCGATGGGCGTGCGTATTTCATGAGTCATCATTGCTAGAAATTGATTTTGTTCCTGTCCCCGTACTTTTTCTCGTTCCGCTTCCTTTTCTAACTGAATCATACGAAAATTAAGCAAATATGAAAACAATACTGCTTCAATCAAAATGCCCAGCCCAGAAGCAGAAAATGTAAAACCGTTGTAAGGCATATATCCCATAAGGGTACACAAAGTAATACTCATTCCAAAAACATATACAAAATAGGCAATAGAAAAAACCTTTATTAAAGCATGTTTCTTCTTAAAGAAATGGATGACAAAAAAACAGATTGCAGAGAAAGAAGCAATATATAAAATACCTAAAAGATCTATGGCTAGTGGCACGCTTATAAAAATTGCTATAGCTACATATATTGCAGCCAGAACGATAACACCATTAAAAACCCAATGTACATTCTTACTGGTTTTATGAGTTTCAAAAACGAATTGAACATACAACGCCAAAAATAAAGGAACTAAAATTGCCGTTATATTCAGCCAATAGACTTCGCTACCATAGATATTAAAGTTATGGAAAACAGTACCATATAGATAAGACAGTCCAATTGCGGCGTTCATTAAATAAATTGCATAAATTAAAAACTCTTTCCGCTTGTTGTAGAAAAATATCATTGCATTGTATAAAGCCAGTGCAAATAGACAGCTGATAATAAAGTTTGAAAAATAATTCTTATTAATTAATGCTTGGACACTTTGTTTCTTATCATATATTTCTATATCTATAATCTGATGAATGAGCCCTTTGTTTTTTATAAAAATTGTTTTTGTTTTATTGGGGGGCTTAGAAAAAGGATAAATAAGTGTGCTCCCAGTCATTTTATTAGCAACATTGCTCCCCAAGAGATCAAAATTGTTTTTAACGATTGTTTTTCCTGTTAACTCATAGATATCTATACGATCACTTAAATAGGCAAGTTTGTTATGCAAGTAGAGTTGAGAATGTTTAGGTGAACTTGGCATTGTAACTTTGTACCACACGGTATTGTAATGATTGCTTAGGCTATTTTGACTGGGTATTAGCGTAAATTTTTCATTAACAACTTCATCTATTGATAAATTAGCGTTTTCGTCATGTAAGAATGCCAGAGAAAAACTGTGTAATTTATTACTGGGCAACGCTGAATTAAGTCCTAGTGACAAAGTTAAGAGCAATAGAAAAAATGATTTTTGTATCATTCAGGTGATGGTGAAATGTTTTTTATATGGCCTATTATCTTAAACGATTTAGGTGAATTCTGTAGCAGAATAACCTAGAGATCTACTGATCTTTTAGAGACTGCTTATGGCTGTATGTGAGCATAAGGATGAGTAAGAATGTAATTAAAAAGTAGTAGCACCACTGATCACTATCGACCCACCGCGGTCAGTCAATACTTTGACAGATAAGCGGACAACTTATACTTTATAAGGATATTTTAGGCCAACAAAAAGATTGTTTTTCTTTAATCAATCCCACATAATCATTAAGTTTTTTTGTGCAAATGTGAATCCTTATGGAAGTAATTATTTTAATATTATTGATATTTGTACAGCTTCTCGTTGTATCTTCTTCAATTCGACTCATTTTTTCCACGAATAAATCCAAGGAATGGCTTCTTATTGTTAGCACGTTGCTCTTTCTTGGAGTAGGCTTCACTATAACTGTTTACATTACGTTTGCTAGCGGTATTGATTTTGATAATAACTTAACAAACTTACTTTCAGGTTTATGTATTAGCAGCTTACTATTAGTAGGTATAGTGGTAACTCAGCCTTCCTTTAGAAAAATCCAAATTGTCGATGAAGACATAAATTCAAGTCGAAAATATTCGCCGTTATCTGTCGACGATGTCGGTATCGCAACTTGGGAGTACAACTTCCAAACTCAAGTTAACCAAGTATCAGAACAATTAATAAATTTACTTGAAATTATCAATTTATCAAAAAAAGAAAATGGATTTTACCCTCTAAATGACTGGGCTGAACGAATTCATCCGAATAGCCTGGATAAAACCATGGAAGCATTTAATGCTGTATTAGAAAGAAAAACAAACAATTACAGTGTTGAACAACTGGTGTATCGTGAAGACGGCAGTTACATCTGGCTTCATAGTCGAGGCAAAGTTGTAAGCGAGTACGCCAATGGAGTGCCCAAAGTCATGATAGGTACCTCTGAAGATATTACAGATAGAAAAAATACTGAAGATAAATTGCGACTCTCTTCTAAAGTTTTCAGTGATACAAAAGAAGGAATCATAATTACTGATATAAGTGGGGTTATTATCAGTGTAAACCCTGCTTTTTGTGAAATTACTGGGTATTCTCAAGGTGAAGTGGTTGGTCAAAATCCACGTATACTAAGCTCTGGAAAGCAAAATGCGGCTTTTTATGAGGATATGTGGCAAACAATTAATCATAAAGGTCACTGGCAAGGTGAGGTATGGAATCGCAGGAAAAATGGAGAAGAGTACGCCGAATTACTTTCTATCTCATCAATATTAGATGAAGAAGGAAAAGTAAATCATTATATAGGGATCTTTACAGATATTACTCACAGTAAAAAGCAACAAGAATCACTTGCACAAATGGCACATTATGATCTGTTGACCCAACTGCCTAACCGAACACTTCTCGCCGACCGCTTTAGCCAAGCCCTTGCACGCAGTAATCGCAAACAAAACATACTTGCTGTCTGTTTCCTTGATCTGGATAAATTCAAGCCCGTCAATGATCGTTATGGACATGAAGTCGGTGATAAATTATTGATTGAAGTTGCAAGACGCCTTAAAAAGACAATAAGAGATGAAGATACCGTTTCACGACAAGGTGGTGATGAATTTGTTTTATTATTGGGTGATATTGAGTCACTCTCCCATTGCGAACAAATGTTAAAGCGCATTATTAATTTTGTAGAAAAACCTTATTTAATAGCTAATCAATCGCTTGTTATTGGTGCATCAATTGGAGTCACTTTATACCCAACAGACAATTCAGATTCCGACACCTTGTTAAGACATGCTGATCAAGCCATGTATGAAGCAAAACTGGCAGGTAGAAACCGTTACAAACTATTTAATACAGAACAAGATCAACAAAATATTAAAAAAAATATTAGATTTAATGAAATACATAGTGCATTAGAAAACAATGAAATGTGCCTGTATTATCAACCTAAAGTTAATATGATTACAGGGAAAGTCTTTGGAGCAGAGGCTCTGCTTCGTTGGCTAGATCCAGAGAAAGGTTTAATTCCCCCGCTTGATTTTTTGCCTATCATTAATGAAACAGAGCTAGAAATTTCTGTTGGCAACTGGGTTATCAACAATGCATTTCAGCAAATTAACACATGGAGAACACAAGGAATAGATATTGAGGTTAGCGTTAATATATCTTCTTACCATTTGCAATCTCCCTCCTTTATTGCTGACCTTGAAAAAACAATGTCCTTATACCCGAAGGTAGATTCAAAAAATTTACAACTGGAAATATTAGAAAGTAGTGCATTAGGAGATATTAAATCAATTAGTACCATCACAAAAACATGTGTTGAAGATTTAGGTGTCAATATAGCCTTAGATGATTTTGGAACAGGGTATTCATCATTGACTCATCTGAGAAGCTTGCCAGCTAAGACAGTTAAAATTGACCAAACTTTTGTAAGAGATATGCTCGATGACCCAAATGATTATGTCATTATTGACGGTGTTATAGGACTAGCAAATTCCTTTAATCGTACAGTGATTTCAGAAGGTGTGGAAACCACAGAACAGGGATTAATGTTACTTGCAATGGGCTGCAATGAAGCACAGGGCTATGGTATTGCCCGCCCTATGCCTGCCTTTGATTTTCAGGAGTGGCTAGCCAGTTATATTCCAAACCAACATTGGCTAACCTATGCAGTCAAACCTAGGACGTTAAAAGAAAAGAAAATAAAGTTATTCAAATTAACTTTTGCTCAATGGGTGAAACATTTTGAAAACAATATTAATGCTGAACCTTGCACAGGCAGTCAATGGCCTATATTGATAAGAACAGATTGTCATTGTAGTATTTGGATTAAACGAGCAAGGAAAGAGCAGGTTTTTGAAGAAAGCTGGTTGATAAAACTAGGCCTTAATCATAGCTTAATGCACGATATTGCTGATGATCTATATATGAAGTACGAGCAAGGTGATATTCTAAATGCTAGAGATGGGCTAAATGATTTCGAACTCGCAGTTAATAATTTGACAGCTGTATTAGACCAGTACGAATAAAACTAGGTCTATAACAATCAAATATTTATTCAATTGCGAACGATAGCTCAGTTGCAGGACAAAATTAAACTTTTCCTAAATTCTTTGAATGCCTGCTCCTGGCTGTAAGTGACTATACGGTTTGGCAGCTGTGTAATTGAAAAACAATTGCCACCAATGATCACTACTGATCCAAAATTATCTTACGGATGTAACTCTCGTGTTGAATATGTATGGCTTTCCTTTTACGATGCTAACAACTGAAATATAAAAAACACTGTTATGAAAACATTTAATCAAAAGTGGCTCATATCTTCCTTTGTAGCTCTATTTCTATCTTTGATAGCTGCTTTTATAGTATTTCAACTTATTTCGTCTAAAGAAAACGAAAAAAAACTCTCACAACAACAAATAATCCAAGAAGCAAAAGCACATTTACAAGGCATTGTTCATACACGTCAATGGAATGCTCAATTTGATGGTGTTTATGTCAGAGCAAAACACGGACTTAAGCCGAACCCTTATTTAAAAAATAACACGTTACTTACAAATACTAATGAGACTTTAATAAAAATAAACCCTGCATGGATGACTAGACAAATATCTGATATTTCAAACTCACAGGGCAAATACCATTTTAAAATCACTAGTTTAAAACCATTAAATCCATCAAATAAAGCAGATGAATTTGAAACAAAAGCACTAAAATATTTTGAAAAAAATAAAAGCGATCAGTTTTTCTATGTTTTTAATCATAAAGATAAAAGCTTTGATTTTATGGGGGCTCTCGTTGTTAAAGAAGCATGCTTAAGTTGCCATGAGCAACAAGGTTATAAAATTGGGGATACAAGAGGTGGTATTAGAGTTTCTATCCCTTTAACACTTCACAATCAACAAATGAGTAATTTAAATGAAAAAACTATCCGTAGTGTTTTTATTGTTCTTACTGTTACGGCGATGCTTATAATTATCATCATTTGGTTTATAAACATACTTTACGAACGCAAGTATGAGATGGAAAATGCACAAGAAATACTAGAGGAAAAAGTATCACAAAGGACGAGTGATTTAAAGGCTGTTTTAACGCATGAACAACACCTGAAAGACATATTAAAAATAGTGACAGAAGTTAATGAAATGCTGATAAAGTCTTTCTCAACAAAATCAATTTTAAAAAATGCAACAGATAAGCTTGCCACTAACTCATCCTACCCACTGATTTTAAGCGGACTGGTTCATAATGATATTTTAGAAATCGTCTCTCAATCAAATGAAGAAAATTCATTGGTCAATAAAAATATAATTTC
>ENA-ORXI01001779-ORXI01001779.1-sediment-metagenome-genome-assembly--contig:-NODE-1779-length-16433-cov-3.542737_pt1 | contig 16433 bp, 17 predicted proteins | sample MGYA00237861_ERZ511468 | MGnify/ENA primary metagenome ERZ511468 (study PRJEB26299, sample SAMN06266213) | sediment metagenome | isolation source: Hudson Canyon methane seep mesocosm | place... | reverse complement strand
TTCAAAATCAGCATTTTGATCAACAGTATCACTTGTCTCCTTGCCGGACTCCGCTAAAGTATTAATCACTTGATTAGTTCCCCTACACCGCTGGGAACTAAGACATTTTCAGCCATTCTCCAATAGTCTCCAGAGCGTCTGTGCATGCCGCGAAAAAACCCGGGGAAGTCATCGACAAAGCAGGACATATCCGTTCGCGAGCGGCTATTACTGTCGGCAAAAAGCTGTTTTCTCGAAGAGGATTACCATCGTGTATCCACCCGCAAAATTGCCGAGCAAGCCGCCACCACCATCGCCATGATTCGCTACTACTTTGGCAATAAAGAAGGTCTTTATCAGGAGATGATCAAACAGCAGGTCAAGCCGGTATTGGCGGCCTTTAAAGATCTGAATCAAGCGCCATTGCCAGAAAGTCTGAGAGATTTCTTCAGTGCTTATTACCGGACGATGGTGCCTAACCCCGAATTTCCGATTCTGATGATGAAAACCCTGAGTCTTAAGCAAGGTCCCAGCCGGGAGTTCATTCTCGACACCATCGTAAAGCCCGGACAGCAGCTGTTTTATCAATTGATTGAGCAGCAACAACGGCAGGGGAAAATTGACCCCGGTTACGATCCGACCCTGCTGCGGATCAGCATCTTTAGCCTGATGCTCATGCCGATGCTGTCTCGCACAATGATCGAAGAAATGCTCGGTGAACCGGTTGAGCTGGACTTTTTTCTTGCCCTCGCGGACCACAACAGTCAATTGCTGAGTCATGGTTGTTTACCAAAAACCACTCTAGTAGCCAATTCCTTAACCAGCCCTTTATCCAACACTTTATCCAATACTGTAGCCACCGAGCCGCTTTCCAAGGATCAGCAAAATGACTAAACAACAACCATCAAGGCATCGCTGGCTCTTCATTGTCCCGGTATTGCTGGGCATAGCAGTATTGATTATGGTGGCTCGCAATCAGAAACCCTTACCGTTGACTGCCGAGGTCGAAAAAGCCACGCCTGTGAGCTCCTACCAGGTCAGCGAGCGAGCGATGGCCCCGGAGATCATCGCCTATGGCCGTGCTAGTCCTAAACGCTCTTGGCAAGCAATGGCTGAAATTGAAGGCAAGCTGATCTACAAACACCCAGAGCTGGAGCGGGGCCAGTTCCTGCCAGCAGATACCCTTCTGGCTAAGGTGGATCCGCTACAGTATCAACTGCAGCTGGCACAGGCCAAGGCGGACCTTGAATCGGTGATGTCTGAGCTCTCCAGTCTGGATGTCGAGCGTGATAATACAAAGCTGTCGCTGGATATCGAGCGCCGTCAGCTGAAACTCTATGCCGATGAAATCAGCCGCAAAAAATCGCTTCTCAGCAAAAAACTGATCGCCCACTCAACCTTCGATCAGGAGCAGCGCAATTTGCTGGGACAACGTCAGCAAGTGCTGGATCTGGAGAGCCGCCTGCGGGTCATGCCGCTGGAACGTGAAGTATTGCAAGCCAAGCGCAAGGTTCAGCAGGCACGGTTAACGGACGCCGAACTGGAACTTGCAAAAACACAAATCAGGCTGCCTTTTGATGCCCGAATTATCGACGTCAATGCCGACCTGTACCAGGTGATTAATAAGCAGCAAAGCCTGGTAACCGCCCATGGTTTAAAGGCTATGGAGATCGAATCCCAGGTCAGCCTTCAGGATATGCGTGAACTGATCAGCACCCTGCCGGCCGACATGGTGGTCAATCTGGGACAAACCGACCCCGGACGCCTGTTACCGGAAACCAGGGTAACCCTCAATACCACCGGCCGACCGGTTCGCTGGCCCCACTCACCACGCGGTTCAGCGGAGCCGAACTGGGCGCCGTACTCGGCTGGATGTCGACCCGGGTGCTCGGCCAGTACGACCTGCTCGTCCTCGAGGACGAGTCCGCCGAGGACCAGGACCTCGTCTACTACGTGGGCCCCAACGTGGTGGCGATCGAACGCCGCTACGCCTTTCCGCCCGGCGACTTCCGACTTTGGCTGGCCCTCCACGAGGTCACGCACAGGGCTCAGTTCACGGGTGTGCCCTGGATGCGCGGGCACTACCTGGGCCTCGTCGAATCGCTCCTCGACATCGACGACCCCGAGGACGAACCGCTGATCGACCGCCTCCGCAGCCTTGCCTCGAGGCGCGGCGGCATCGGCCGATCGGAGGGTGCCGGACTGCTCGAGGCGGTCGTCGGACCGGAACAACAGCAGGCCCTCGACCGGATCACCGGGCTCATGAGCCTCCTCGAGGGCCACGGCGACGTCACGATGGACCGGGCTGGAGCAGGCCACGTGCAGGGAGCCGACCGCTTCGCCCGGGTGATTCGTGATCGCCGCCGCTCGGCCACCGGGATCGTCCGACTGGTCCAGAAGTTGATCGGCCTCGAGGCGAAGTTGGCGCAGTACGCACAGGGCGAGGCCTTCATCGCCGCCGTGGAGGCACACGGTGGCACGGTCCTCCTGGACAGGGTCTGGGAAGACCCCGACCACCTTCCCGACCTGGCCGAGATCCGCCAGCCCGGACTGTGGATCGACCGGGTGGCGCCCCTTCCGGTCGAACCCCCGGTGGGTTGACCGCAGCCGTGGTCGCATCGGACCGGACACCAGCGGTGGGCGGCGTGCCGGTCGTCGAGCTGCTGGAGCGGTGCAGGTTCCCTCCTCCCGGAACGGAGGTGGACTGTGCCGTCTCCGGTGGACCGGATTCCACGGCGCTGCTCGTGCTGGCCGTCGAGGCGGGACTGGTGGCCACCGCCTGGCATGTCGACCACGGCCTTAGGTCCGGGTCTTCGGCCGAGGGTGCCATGGTCGCCCGGCTGGCGTCCGGGTTAGGTGCGACGGCACGGTGCATGGAGGCGACGGTGGACGACGGGCCGAACCTCGAGGCGCGTGCCCGTGACGCCCGACGGGCCGTCCTGCCACCTGGCGTGCTCACGGGGCACACCGCCGACGACCAGGCCGAGACCGTGCTCGTGAACCTGCTCCGGGGGGCCGGGGTTCCGGGAGCCGCCGGCATCGGTTCGCCGGAGCGGCGGCCGCTGCTGGCGCTGCGCCGCCGTGAGACCCGGGCCCTCTGCGAGGACATGGGTATCCAGCCCCTGGAGGATCCGATGAACGCCGACCCGCGGTTCGTCCGCAACCGGATCCGACACGAGGTGCTCCCGCTTCTGGCCGACGTATCGGGGCGCGATCCCATCCCGCTGCTGGCGCGCCATGCGATGCGTGCCGCCGAGGCCACCCACCTACTCTCCGGCCTGGTGGCCGACGTGGATCCGACCGACGTTCGGGCGCTGGCCGAGTTGCCCGACGACCTCGTCCGATTGGCGCTGCGTGGCTGGTTGACCCGGGGGGCCGACGGCCTGCCACCGGATTCGGCCTCGGTCGAGAGGGTGCTCGACGTGGCACGGGGCCGGATCCGGGCAACTGAGGTGGTCGGCGGATACAGGGTGGTCCGCTCGGCAGGTCGTCTCTCCCATGGGCACCGGTAGGGTCGCTGCCGTGGCCAGCGACCAAGGGGCGTCCCTCTCCGCGGACGGGTACTCCGTCGGCCGACTCCTCATCTCCGAGGATGACCTGCAAACCAGGATCCGGGCGCTCGGCGAAGAGATCACCGTCGACTACGCCGGTCGGGCCCCGTTGCTGGTCGGTGTGCTCAAGGGTGCGTTCATGTTCATGAGCGACCTTTCCCGGGCCATCGACCTGCCGGTGGAGTTCGACTTCATGGCCGTGTCGTCGTACGGCAACTCCACGCGCTCGTCAGGGGTGGTTCGTATCGTGAAGGACCTGGACATCGATCTCGCCGACCGGGACGTGATCATCGTCGAGGACATCATCGACAGCGGCCTGACGCTCAGCTACCTGCGTCGCAACCTGCTGGCGCGCAATCCGGCGAGCCTCGAGGTGTGTGCCCTGCTGGTACGCGAGAATCACCGGGTGGACGAGGCGATCCTGCGCTACGAGGGCTTCAGGGTCCCGTCCGACTTCCTGGTGGGCTACGGGCTGGACGTCAACGAGCGGTTCCGGAACCTGCCCGACATCCGGGTGGCCATCGCCGCTCCAGCCGAGGTGGCGATAGACGGCGGAGCGGTGTAAGCGACGCAGCGTCGCCCGATGCCGGGGGCTTCAAGGTCGACTTGGACCGCACCAGGCCGCCGTCGCCGAGATCCTCGTGGCCATAGGCGAGGACCCCATCTGTGATGGGTTGCAGGAGACCCCGGCACGGGTGGCCCGCATGTACGCCGAGGTGTGCAGCGGCATCCACGAGGACCCCGCCGCCCATCTCATCAGGACCTTCGACGTCGACCACGACGAGATGGTCATGGTCCGCGACATCTCCCTCTACTCCCTCTGTGAGCACCACCTGCTGCCGTTCTTCGGAGTCGCCCACGTGGCCTACATCCCCGGAGGGGCGGGATGATCGCTGGGCTATCCAAGCTGACCCGACTTGTCGACGGCTATTCCCGGCGGCCCCAGGTCCAGGAGAGGCTGACCTCCCAGGTGGCCGGCGCCATCCAGGACACCCTCCTCCCGCAGGGCACGCTGGTGGTGATTGAGGCCGAGCATCTCTGCATGTCGATGAGGGGGATCCGCAAGCCCGGGGCGGTCACGGTCACCTCCGCCGTCCACGGCGTGTTCCGCGACGAGGTGTCCACACGCCTGGAGGCCATGCGGTTCATCGAAGGTCGGCGTAGCTGATCCTGCGGATCCTGCCAATCCAAGGATCGGTGGATTCCGGTCGCCACTAGGGTCAGTTGCATGTCCGTCCTGACCTCCGGCCCCGGTCCGGCCGCCCCGGCCATGGAACGTTCCGGGGGGCTGGTGATGGGCGTCCTGAACGTCACGCCCGACTCCTTCTCCGACGGTGGGTGCTTCCTGGATCCCGTCGTGGCCATTGCGCACGGTCGGCGCATGATCGCCGAGGGGGCGGTCATCCTGGACGTGGGCGGGGAGTCGACGCGCCCGGGCGCCCAGCCGGTGGGGGTCGACGAGGAGCTGGCGCGGGTGGTACCGGTGCTCGACGGGCTTGCCGGTCTGGCCGAGGTCCAGGCCGGATCGGTCCGGATTTCGATCGACACGCGCCATGCGGAGGTGGCGCGTCGTGCCGTGGCCGCCGGGGCGGGCATCATCAACGACGTCAGCTCGACGCTGGACGGCGTCGCTGCCGAGCTCGGGGTCGGTTGGGTGGCCATGCACATGCAGGGTGATCCGCGAACCATGCAGGAGCAGCCCTTATACGACGACGTGGTGGTCGAGGTGCGTGACTTCCTCGTCCAACGGGCCGCGAGGGCGGTCCAGCTTGGCGTCACCGAGGTGTGGATCGACCCGGGAATCGGGTTCGGCAAGACCACGGCCCACAACCTGGAGATCATGGGCCGCCTGGACGAGCTGGTGGTCACCGGTTGGCCGATTGTCCTCGGGGTGAGCCGCAAGAGGTTCCTGGGGGACCTGACGGCTTGGAGCGACCTCGGGAACACATCTGGGCCCGTCGACGGCCACCTGGACCCCACCGCACCGGATGATCGCCGGGAGGCATCCGTGGCGCTCGCCACATGGGCGTTCCACCTGGGTGTCTCGGTGGTCCGTGCCCACGACGTGCGGTCGACGTTTCAGGCGGCAAGGGTGGTCGGATCGCCCGGATCTCGGGCACGATGACGACCGTGCGAGAGAACCACGACGGCAGGAGCCTGGAGGAGGGCCCGTGAGGGGCAAGTGGGCCAGAGGGATTGTGCCGCGGTCGTTTATCTGGATCATCAAGGACCGTATTGCTGTCAGCGAGCGTCCCGGTGGCTGCGGGGAGGTGCATCGGCGGGTCCGGCGCCGGGAGGAGATCCTCTGGATCCGTGAGAACGGCTTCGACACGGTGCTCTCGTTGCTGGCCAGCGACCACAACCTGCACAACTACGACGAGCTGGGCATGGCCTGGTCGCACATTCCGTTCGCCGGCGCCGGCGACGGCCTCCAGCGCCTCGAGGAGGTCCTGCGGCGGATCGACGACCTGACGACGGACGGGCGCCGGGTCCTGGTGCACCGCGAGGAGTTGAACGACGTGGTGTGTGGCCTGATGGGCGCCTACCTGCTGAGGGCTGGTCTGGTGCCGACGGGGCCGAGGGCGATGTCGATCGCCGAGCAGTTGACCGGCAGGCCGCTGGGTTCACCTGGCAGGGCGATCGTGGGGCTGGTGGCCCCACCGGACGAAGAGGGCTCTGGTTGAGCGACAGGATCGAGTTGAGGGGCCTGCGGGTCACGACGACCTGCGGGGTGCTGACCGAGGAGAAGGCGCGCCGACAGCCGTTCGAGGTGGACATGGACGTGCACGCCGACCTGGGTGCGGCATCGCTCAGCGACGACCTGGCCGGCACCGTCGACTACGGCGCCCTGTGTGCGTTGGTCGCCGGCATCGCAGACGGGGAGGCCTTCGACCTGCTGGAGCGGTTCGCCGGTCGGGTGGCCGAGGACGTCCTGGCCGTCCCGGGGTCGACGCGGTGACGGTGGTGGTACGCAATCTGCGACCCCCGGTACCGGAGGACCTCGCCACCAGCGCGGTTCGGATCAACCGCACAACATGAGCCACCGGGCCCTTCTGGCGCTGGGCTCGAACCTGGGCGACCGGTGGGCGAACCTGGGAGGTGCCGTTGCCGGCCTCCCGGACGTGGTGGCGGTGTCCCGGGTGTACGAGACGACGCCGGTCGGGGGACCGGACCAGGGGCCTTATCTGAACTGCGTGGTCCGGTTGGAGACCGACCTGGATGCGCGTGCCCTGCTGGATGCCGCGCAGGAGCGCGAGCGCTTTGCGATCCGCCGTCGCGATGTTCGCTGGGGGCCGCGGACGCTGGACGTGGACGTCCTCTGGATAGACGGTCAGACGGTCCGGGAACCGGACCTGGAGGTGCCGCATCCCAGGATGTTCGAGCGCGCCTTCGTCCTGGTGCCCCTGGGCGACGTGGCCCCCGACCTGGTCGGGGAGGTACCGGATGGCCAGGGGGCGGTTCTCGCAGTGGGTTCGTTGGACCCGGTGACCGGTAACAGGGGGGGCTGAGGGGTGCCGCCGTTCAGGGTCTTGGGTCCGGGGCGGGCGGGCAGGTTGCTGGCCGTAGCGCTCTCCGCGGTCGGTTGGGAGTCGGTGGGGTTGGTGGGCCGGGAGGACAAGCCCGCAGCGGCGGCCTCCCGAAGACGTTGGCCGGGGCGTACCGTGCATGTCGAGTGCGAGACTCTCGACCAGGTCCGTGAATCACTGGAGGCGGGTGCCGATGCGCTGCTGTTCGACAACATGACCCCTGCCGGGATCGCCGCCTGCGTGGCCGAGGTCCGTGGGCACGCGTCTCGTCACGGTGTCCGGCCGCTCCTGGAGGCCTCCGGTGGCATAACGCTGGCAGCGGAGGCCGACTACGCAGCCACGGGCGTCGACTGCATCTCCAGCGGCGCCCTGACCAACTCTGCACCGGCCCTCGATCTGGGCCTTTACCTCTACGATCCGGAGTCGACATGCTCCTGACCATCGACGTGGGCAACACCCAGACAGTGCTAGGCCTCTACGAGGATGGTGCGTCCATGTCGTCGGCCGAAGCCGGCCTTGTCGATCACTGGAGGATCCGCACCGACCACGAGCGGACCTCTGACGAGCATGCGGTGCTGGTGCGAAACCTGCTACGCCAGTCGGGCCATGACCTGGAGGGCACGGTCTCCGGGGTGGCCATCTGTGCCGGTGTGCCCCGCGTCCTGGCCAGCCTCCGTCAGATGATTGACCGCTACGTCGACTTCGAGGCGTTGGTCATCGAGCCCGGCGTGAAGACCGGCATGCCGATCCTCTATGACAACCCGCGTGAGGTCGGTGCCGACCGCATCGCCAATGCCGTGGGTGCCTACGACCTCTACGGCGGGCCCATGGTCGTCGTGGACTTCGGCACTGGCAACAACTTCGACGTCATATCCGAGAACGGCGAGTTCCTGGGTGGAGCCATCGCCCCGGGTATCGAGGTGAGCCTCGACGCCCTGTTCGGCCGGGCGGCCGCCCTTAGGTCCGTGGAGGTTGCGGAGCCCCGCAACGTCATTGGCAAGAGCACTGTGGAGTCGTTGCAGTCCGGAGCGGTCTACGGCTTCGCAGCCCAGGTAGACGGGATGGTAGAGCGCTTTAGGGTTGAGCTGGGTGGGTGCACGGTGGTGGCCACGGGTGGCCTGGTCGACGTGATCGCACCGGTGTCGTCGACCATCCAGCATGTCGAGCCCTTCCTGACGCTCCACGGGCTGCGCCTCGTGCACGACCTGAACCGGTGAGTGACGTGGACGAGTCACCGGGAGGGGACGTGGACGGGCCTGGCGGAGATCGCCCGGGCGTGCCGTACCGCTTCGAGCCGACGGCCACGGCTGCTGACATCACCGCCCGGTTTCAGGGCCTCGCTGACGGCGAGGAGACCGGGGTCGTCGTCACCGTCGCCGGTCGCCTCATGCTGCGTCGGGACCAGGGCAAAATGGCATTCGGCGACCTGCAGGACTCCACCGGTCGGATCCAACTGTTCGCGATGCAGAAGTCGACGACCGACTTCGAGAACTTCACCGGACTGCACCTGGGTGACTGGATCGGGGTGACAGGCGAGGTGATCCGGACCCGCCGGGGGGAGCTCAGTGTGCGGGTCGACTCCTGGGTCCGCCTAGCCGAGGCCCGACGGTCGTTCCCGGACAAGTGGCACGGCATCACCGACATGGACGTCCGGTACCGGCAGCGCTACGTGGATCTGTGGGTCTCCGAGGGGGTCAGGGAGGCCTTTGTGGCCCGCAGCCGGATCGTCTCGTCTACCCGTCGCTGGCTGGAGGACCGTGGCTTCCTGGAGGTGGAGACGCCGGTGTTCCATCCCATACCGGGCGGTGCCCTGGCCCGACCGTTCACCACCCACCACAACGCCCTGGACCTGGAGCTCTACCTCAGGATCGCTCCCGAGCTGTACCTGAAGCGCCTGACCGTGGGTGGCTTCGAGCGGGTGTTCGAGATCGCCAGGGTGTTCCGCAACGAAGGCATCTCGACCCGTCACAATCCCGAGTTCACGATGCTCGAGCTGTACCAGGCCTATGCCGACTACTCCGACATCATGGTCCTCGTCGAGGAACTCGTGGCCCATCTGGCCATGGACCTCCACGGGACCACGACGCTGGCATACGACGGGCGGGAGCTGGACCTGTCGGTTCCGTGGCGTCGGGCCACCATGTTGGAGCTGCTGGAGGAGCACGGCGGGATCGTCGTCGACCTGGACACCGACATGGACGTGCTGGTCGGCCTCTGCTCGGAGCGCGACATCCCGGTGGAGGACCACTACGGCCCCGGGAAGCTCATCCTGGAGTTGTACGAGAAGCTGGCGGAGCCCGAGCTCTGGGGGCCGGTGTTCGTGACCGACTACCCGAAGGAGGTCTCGCCTCTGTCGCGCGACCATCGGGACCATCCGGGCTGGGTGGAGAGGTTCGAGGGCATCGTGGCAGGCCGTGAGCTCTGCAACGCCTTCACCGAACTGGTCGACCCGAACGAGCAGAGGGCCCGGTTCGAGGCCCAGGAGGCTGGTCGGGCGGCCGGCGACGCGGAGGCCATGGCCGTCGACGAGGACTACCTGCGGGCGCTCGAGTACGGCCTTCCGCCGACTGGTGGGCTGGGGATCGGCATGGACCGGCTAGTGATGCTCCTCACAGGTACCACGACCATCAGGGACGTGATTCTCTTCCCGACGCTGCGTCCCGAGCAGTAGGGCCTGCCGGGTCGGCGACGGGCCAGCTCAGACCGTCGGTTCCAGGCGGGCGAGGAGCAGGTCGCAGGTCGACCCCATGGCCGTCACGGCCGGATTGGTGGGGAGCACGCCCAGCGACGTGCGTGCGGTGGACAGGTAGACCATCGCCGTCTCCCTGGTTGCGGAGATGGCGTCGTCGGTGCGTATCAGGTCGCGCGCCCGGTCCCTGGCGGCGGGGTCGATCGGACCTCCCAGGAGGTCGCGCAGTTCGGCCCCGGTCGGTCCGGCGAGGGTACGTATCACCGGTAGCGTGTAGGTGCCCTCGACGAGGTCGTTGCCGGCCGGCTTGCCCAGCTGTTCGTCCGTGGCGGTCACGTCCAGGAGGTCGTCCACCAACTGGAACGCCATTCCGTAGTTGTGGCCGAAGTCGGTGACGGCATCGACGATGTCGCCCGGGTGGCCCGCCACGATGGCACCGATGCGTGCCGCCGTGGCTAGCAGCGAGGCCGTCTTGCCGGCTATCGATGTTAGGTAGGACTCCTCGGTCCTGTCGACGTCGAAGGCGTGGCGGAGCTCGCGGATCTGGCCCTCGCAGAGGGAGGCGATGGTGGACGCCAGCAGGCCGGCCACCTCGTTGCCGAGGTCGGCGGCGATCTCGGAGGCCCGTGCCAGCAGGTAGTCACCGGCCAGGATCGCCTCGAGGTTGCCCCAACGGGCGTTCACGCTCTGGACCCTCCGGCGGGTCTCGGCCTCGTCCATGACATCGTCGTGGTAGAGCGAACCCTGGTGGACCAGTTCCACGGCCACCCCTCCTCTGATCACGTCGGGCGTGGCGGTGCCGGCGCTGCGGTCCAGGACCATGGACGAGGCGATCGCCAGGGCGGGTCGGACCCGCTTGCCGCCCGCATCGATGAGGTGACGCGCCACCTCCGTCAGGAACGGGTCATTGGATTCGACGACCCGTCGGAGCTCGGCCTCGGTACGGCCGAGGTCGTCGACCATGCCGGGGAGGTCGTGGAGGAGGGTGGGGTTCGCCACCCGGCGAGGATACGACCACTGGCCGGCTGGTCGAAACGGTAAGTGGCGGCGTCGACCGGAGCATCGCGCCACGCCGATGGCCCGTCACAAGCCACGGGTACACTCATGGTCGACGGGGGACGTCGATTACGCAGGAGGCAACCCGTTGTTCGAGCGGTTCACCGACAGGGCCCGGAGGGTCGTGGTACTCGCCCAGGAAGAGGCGCGCCTGCTCAACCACAACTACATCGGCACTGAGCACATCCTGCTCGGGCTGATCCACGAGGGCGAGGGCGTGGCCGCCAAGGGCCTGGAGTCTCTCGGCATCTCGTTGGAGGCTGTTCGCAGCCAGGTGGAGGAGCTCATCGGCCATGGTGCCAGCTCGCCCAGCGGGCACATTCCGTTCACCCCGCGGGCCAAGAAGGTCCTCGAGCTCTCGCTTCGCGAGGCGCTCCAGCTGGGCCACAACTACATCGGTACGGAGCACATCCTCCTAGGCCTCATCCGGGAGGGCGAGGGCGTGGCGGCCCAGGTCCTGGTCAAGTTGGGTGCCGACCTCTCCAGGGTCCGCCAGCAGGTCATCCAGCTGCTCTCCGGCTACGCAGGGTCGGGCCAGGGTTCCTCGGGGTCCTCGGAGAAGGCCGGTGCGACCGCTGGTGGTAGCGGCGGTGACTCCGCTTCGGGGTCCCTCGTCCTGGACCAGTTCGGCCGCAACCTCACGCAGGCCGCCCGCGACAAGAATCTGGATCCGGTGATCGGCCGGTTCCGGGAGACCGAGCGGGTCATGCAGATCCTGTCGCGCCGCACCAAGAACAACCCGGTGCTCATCGGTGAGCCGGGCGTGGGCAAGACCGCCATCGTCGAGGGCCTCGCCCAGATGATCGTCAACGACGACGTCCCCGAGACCATCCATGGCAAGCAGCTCTACACGCTGGACATGGGTGCCCTGGTCGCCGGCAGTCGCTACCGCGGCGACTTCGAGGAGCGGCTTAAGAAGGTCCTCAAGGAGATCAGGACCCGCGGCGACATCATCCTGTTCATCGACGAGATCCACACCCTGGTGGGTGCGGGTGCCGCCGAGGGGGCCATCGACGCCGCTTCGATCCTGAAGCCGATGCTGGCCCGTGGCGAGTTGCAGACCATCGGGGCGACCACGCTGGACGAATACCGCAAGCACTTCGAGAAGGACGCCGCCCTGGAGCGACGCTTCCAGCCGGTCAAGGTGGAGGAGCCCACGGTTCCCCACACGATCGAGATCCTGAAGGGGCTCCGGGAGCGCTACGAGAGCCACCACCGGGTGACCATCACCGACCAGGCCCTGGTAGCCGCCGCCAACCTCGCCGACCGCTACATCTCGGACCGGCACCTGCCTGACAAGGCCATCGACCTCATCGACGAGGCCGGTTCCCGCCTGCGAATCAAGCGGATGCACACGCCGGAGGACCTTCGCGAGATCGAGACGGACCTCTCAGAGGTGGTGCAGCGGAAGAAGGCGGCCGTCGAGGCACAGGACTTCGAGGAGGCCGGCAGCCTACGCGACACCGAGAAGGAACTCCTGGGGCGCAAGGAGACCAAGGAGTCCGAGATTCGTTCCGCCGGTGTGGACCTGTTCGACGAGGTCGACGAGGAGGCCGTTGCCGAGGTTCTCTCGCTCTGGACGGGCATCCCCGTCTACAAGCTGACCGAGGAGGAGACCCAGAAGCTCCTCAAGATGGAGGACGAACTCCACAAGCGAGTCGTCGGCCAGGAGGACGCCATCAAGGCGGTCAGCCAGGCCATCCGTCGCACCCGGGCAGGCCTCAAGGATCCAAAGCGTCCGTCGGGATCGTTCATCTTCCTCGGCCCTTCCGGGGTGGGCAAGACAGAGCTGTCCAAGGCCCTCGCCGAGTTCCTGTTCGGCGACGACGACGCCCTCATCGCCTTGGACATGTCCGAGTACATGGAGAAGCACACGGTCAGCCGACTCGTGGGTTCTCCTCCCGGCTACGTGGGGTACGAGGAGGGTGGTCAGCTGACCGAGGCCGTCCGTCGCAAGCCGTTCTCGGTCGTGCTTTTCGACGAGGTCGAGAAGGCCCACCCAGACGTCTTCAACACCCTGCTCCAGATCCTGGAGGAGGGGCGCCTCACCGACGCCCAGGGCCGCAGCGTGGATTTCCGCAACACGGTCCTGATCATGACGTCGAACCTGGGCACGGCCGACCTGCGGAAAGCGAACCTCGGGTTCACCAAGGCTGACGAGGCCGTCAGCTACGAGCGCATGAAGGCGAAGATCCAGGATGCCCTCAAGGCCCACTTCAGGCCCGAGTTCCTGAACAGGGTCGACGACACCATCGTCTTCCACGAGCTTTCGATGCCCGAGGTGACCCGCATCGTGGACCTCATGACCGCCCGGTTGGGCGTCCAGCTGGCCGGTCAGGGCATGGGCTTCGAGCTCACGGAGGCCACCAAGGCCCACCTGGCCGGGCAGGGCTACGACCCGACGATGGGGGCCCGTCCGTTGCGGCGTGCCATTCAGAGGCTGATCGAGGACCCGCTCTCGGAGCGCCTGCTCCAGAAGGAGTTCACGGCTGGCGATATCGTGGTCGTGGACCTGGAGGAGACCCCGGACGATCCGGACGCTCCCGATGGCCAGACCATCGTGTTCCGTGCCGTAGTTGGCTTCGAGCCGCCGACCGTCGAGTTGGCGGTCGAGGGCGTCGAGTAGTCAGACCGCCCGGATCCGGGTCCCGCCTGACGTCAGGGAGTCGGTCTTGAAGCAGATGGTTCGTCGTCTGGCCGGACGTCTGCTGTTGCTGGCCGCCCTGGTGGTCGTGTCATCGGCCTGTCGCGTGGATGCCACGGTCACCGTCGAGGTGTCCGAGGACGGTTCGGGAACCGTCGCCGTGGGCCTGGAGTTGGACGCTGCGGCCGTGGATGCCCTGGGTGGCTTCGACGATCGGGTGCGCGTCGACGACCTCGAGGCTTCCGGCTGGGAGGTGATCGGACCCACTACCGATGGTTGGGGTGTGGGCCGCATGTCGGCGGCGAAGCGGTTCGCCTCGCCGGGACGCCTCTCCGGGGTCCTGGCCGAGGTGGCCGGTCCCACGGTGTTCCGTGATGTGTCGCTAGCGCGGGAGCGGTCGTTCGCCCGGACGACGTGGCGCCTCACCGGAATCGTCAACGTGTCCGAGGGCCTCGACCTGCTGGCCGACCCGGCGCTGTCCGAGATCCTGGGCGGCCTGCCGTTCGCCCGCACGGAAGCCGAGCTGGCGCTGCTCGCCGGGTGCGGGGAGGTGCCGTGCGACGTGTCCGACTCCTTCAGCCTCCTGCTGGTGGCCGCCATGCCCACCACGCGGACCGACGACGGGTCCGATGCCGACGAGGTGGTCGGTCGTTGGACCGTGACCCTCGGGGACCGGGCGCCGACCCTCTTCCATGCCACCGGGGTCCTCGAGGACCAGGTGCCCAGGACGTGGCTGACCATCTCGGTGATGGCCGCCGGCCTCCTCGTCCTGGTGGTGGTCTTCCAGGCACTTCGCCTGCTCCGGACCCGGCGGCGCACCCGGGCTGGAGCGCAGCGCCGTGCCCCGGTGGCCAGACGGTCGGCCGAGATAGTCGAGGAGCAGCCAGATCCGGCTAGGGCGCCGCGCAGGGAGTTGCGCCTCGTGGCCCTCGGCGGGATTGGCGTGATCTGGGATGCCGGTGGCGATCCGGAGGGGCTCCTCGTGCCGTTCGTGAGAGAGCAGGGTGGTGTCGTGGATCCCCGCGAGGTGGCCGATCGTTACCGGGCGGCCAGCCTGGGCCAGATGTCCAGCGAGGACTTCTGGGAATCGGTCGGGGTCTCCGGTTCCGTGGAGGCCCTCGATGCCGCTTACCTCTCCAGGGTCAGGATGCGTGCCGACGTGCTGCCGTTCCTGGATCGGATGGAACAGCGGTCGATGCCCGTGGCGTGCCTCACCAACGCGGTGCTGGCATGGTCGGAGCTGCTACGTCGGAGGTTCGCCCTGGAGGGCAGGATCGAGCCGTGGGTCGCCTCCGGCGGGGTCGGGGCACGCAAGCCCAGCCAGGCCATGTTCGAGGCCCTGCGTCGCATGTCCGGGGTGGCGTTCGGCGACATGCTGCTGATCGACTCGGATCCATCGACGCTGGAGGCGGCCCGTGGTCTCGGGATGTCGACGGTTCTTCTGCGTGGCACCGCCCTGGTGCCGGCCGACTTCGGCCACCCGGTGATCGACGGTTTCGGCGACCTGTTCCGCGCCAGCCAGGCCTGACCGCCGGCTCCTGTCACACCCCGTCCATAGCGTTCGGCCCATGCCGACACGGACCGCCACTCGCACCCACCCTTACACCTGCGGATCGTGTGCCGCTCCCCATGCGAAGTGGGTGGGCCGCTGTACCTCGTGTTCGGCCTGGAACTCGCTGCTCGAGACCCGTGCGTCGATTGCCGGGGTGGCGCAGCTGGGCAACGTGCAACCGATGACGGCGCTGGAACCCGGGGCGGCAACCACAGTGCCCACCGGCATGGCCGAGGCTGACCGGTGCCTCGACGGCGGCCTGGTCCCGGGCTCGGTGACGCTCCTGGGTGGCGATCCCGGGATCGGCAAGTCGACCTTCACCCTGCAACTGGCCGCCGCCCGGGTTCGGGCGGGCGGACGCGTCCTGTTGGTGAGCGCCGAGGAGTCGGCATCCCAGGTCCGGCTCCGGGCCGACCGCCTGGGCGCAGTGCTGGACGACCTTTGGTTGGCCGGCGACGCATCGGTGGAGGCGATCCTGGCCCACGCCGATCGCCTGCAGCCCGACCTCCTCATCGTGGACTCCATCCAGACGGTGCACCTGGCGGCTGATGCCGGAGCCCCCGGCTCAGTCGGCCAGGTCCGTGGATGCGCCCAGCGCCTGGTGGTCGAGGCGAAGGCCCGGGGCATGGCGACCCTTTTGGTCGGCCACGTCACCAAGGATGGTTCCCTGGCAGGGCCGAAGCTCCTGGAGCACGTAGTCGACACGGTCCTGGAGTTGACGGGTGATCGCCACCACACCCTGCGAATGCTGCGGGTGGTCAAGCACAGGTTCGGACGCGGCGACGAGGTCGGCCTGTTCGAGATGGGAGGCGATGGGTTGTGGTCGGTGGACGACCCCAGCCGGCTGTTCCTGGCCGACCGTGCCCCCGATGTTGCCGGCTCGGTCGTGCTGCCGACCCTGGAGGGCCACCGTCCGCTGCTGGTGGAGGTCCAGGCGCTGGTCGTGAGGGCCACGACGCAGCATCCGCGCCGGTCACCGCGCGGCCTGGATCCTCGACGGCTGGCCCTCTTGCTGGCCGTGCTGGAGCGTCGCTCCGGCGTCGACCTCGGGGCCCTGGACGTGTACGCCACGGTGGTGGGTGGCGTACACGTGACTGAGCCGGCCGCCGACCTTCCACTGGCGCTCGCCGTGGTCTCGGCGACCACCGGCCGACAACTTGGGGACGACGTCGTGGTCGTCGGCGAGGTGGGCCTGGGCGGAGAGGTCCGTCAGGTCACCGGCATGGAGCGACGCCTCCAGGAGTCCCACAGGCTCGGGTTCAGGAGGGCTGTCATCCCGGCGGCGGCGCCCGACCCGCCGCCGGGCCTCGAGGTCGTGCGCGTGGGGACACTCTCAGAGGCTGTCCTGGTCACCGGCCTGATGCCTCCTGGCTCGTGACCGGTCGTATCCGGTCGTGTCGGAGCGGTGGCGCCACCCGTGGACGCACCGCGGGTC
>ENA-ORXI01001777-ORXI01001777.1-sediment-metagenome-genome-assembly--contig:-NODE-1777-length-16444-cov-67.602248_pt1 | contig 16444 bp, 15 predicted proteins | sample MGYA00237861_ERZ511468 | MGnify/ENA primary metagenome ERZ511468 (study PRJEB26299, sample SAMN06266213) | sediment metagenome | isolation source: Hudson Canyon methane seep mesocosm | place... | reverse complement strand
GGAGAGACTTGAACTCTCACATCATAAGATACTGGTACCTAAAACCAGCGCGTCTACCAATTCCGCCACGCTCGCCTGCATTGAGCTGACTATTATAACCATACAGAATAATTATACAAGCCCTTTTTTAAAAAAATTAATACGACCATACGCAAAGAACGTAGAAGCAAGCTGTGATTTATTCATAGCCAGCTTAAAAATGCGGCCACAATATAATAGATTAGCGATTAACCCGGAGGCCAGCTCATTTGTCGCCCACCCAATAAATGCATATGCAAATGAAACACTTCTTGCCCACCTTGCTCATTACAATTAAAGACCGTCCTGTATCCATCAGCTGCCAAACCTTCTTGCTTAGCTAATTTAATTGCTGTTTCCAACAATTTTCCAGCCAACACCGAATCATCGAGATCATTCAATGTCGCAACATGTTTTTTAGGAATTATCAATATATGTACGGGTGCTTGCGGATTAATATCTCGAAAAGCCAGCACAGCCTCATCCTGATAAACCACATCAGGCTGAATTTCACCTCTAGCCATTTTACAAAACAAACAATCACTCATATCTTCCTCCAAAAAACAAAGCTTTAAAGCATCTCTCTTCGACCAGCAAAAGCATGTGACAAGGTACCACTGTCTATAAACTCCAACTCACCGCCCATAGGCACACCATGGGCAATCCTGCTGGCTTGAATATTATGCTTTTTTGCCACTTCAGCGATAAAATAAGCAGTTGCCTCACCTTCCACAGTGGAATTAGTTGCCAAAATTATTTCTTTAATCTCACCCGTTGCAAATCGCTGCTGCAATAGATCCAAACCCAACTCATCAGGCCCAACACCATCCAGCGGCGATAGACGACCATGCAAAACAAAATACAAACCCTTAAAAACGGTTGCTTGATCGACCACCCAGACATCAGCAGGACTTTCAACCACACAAACAAGCGATTTATCCCTTGAAGCTTGAGCACAAATATCGCAGATTTCAGTATCAGTCAAAGTTCTACATTGCTGACAATAACCGATTTCATCAACTGCTTGCAGCAGTGTATTAGCCAGTTGCTTCGCGCCATTTCGATCTCGCTGCAATAAATGAAATGCCATACGCTGAGCCGATTTTGGGCCAACCCCAGGCAAACAACACAAACTCTGAATCAACTGACCTAACAGCCCTTTTCCTTGCATTAGAATGGCATTTGAAAACCTGGAGGTAATGGCAAGCCAGAAGTCACTTCTGCCATTTTTTCTTTTTTCATTTTAGAAACCTTATGCACAGCATCATTAAATGCCGCTGCAACCAAGTCTTCTAACATATCCTTATCATCACCCAGCAAAGAGTCATCTATAGTTACCTTTCTCACTTCACGCTTGCCCGTCATGATAATTGACACCAAGCCACCACCAGATTCACCTAAAGTCTGCATAGCCGCCAACTCATCTTGTGCTTTTTTAACGTCTTCCTGCATTTTTTGGGCTTGCTGCATAATATTGCCCAGTGCGTTTTTCATATTTTCTCCGCCTTGTTTACTGTTATTTATAGTGGCTCAATAGTACCTGGCATCACCCGAGCATCAAAACCTTCTTTTAATGCCTGAACATTTTCATCACTATTAATTGAATCAACCGCAGCCTGCTGCCTATCTTCTTGCTGCTGCACCAATTGTTGCGCTGGTGTTGAAACATCACTCTTTTCTGTTTTAATGGTTAACTTAACTGGTCTCCCACAATAATCCTGCAATGCCTTTTCTAAAGTTGATTCAGAGCGAGGGCTGATCATATGCCCCGGATTTAAAATCAACTGACAACTATAATCATCCAGACTTTCCAACACACAATTATTGGCCAACTCACGTGTAGACCCTCTTATATTTAGAGCAATCACCGTATCCGCCCAGTTATTACCTGAAATAGCAGAAACTGGCTGAGGTGCTTTTTTAACCGCCGCGGGCTGCGGCGCTTTAGGCTCTCTGTTAGCAACAGCCTTATTGGAAGATTTGGATACTGGAGCAACAAGCTCTTTACTAGAATCTGGCTTAAAGGTTAACATTCTTAGCATAACCATTTCAAAACCGCTGCGCAAATCAGGCGCCAACTCTATATCTCGCTGGCCAATAAGTGCGATTTGATAGAACAACTGCACATCTTCTGCTAACAGACTAGCCGCTAACTGCTCAATAATATCCGAATCAAACTGATTATCAACAAACCCTGGAATTGTTTGGGCCAAAGCGACCCTGTGCAATACCGCTAAAATTTGCTGCAAAATATCTGAAAAATCAGGACTTAACTCAGTAATATCAGCAATTTTCTGCAATAAATCAACTGCATCATTATTTGCCAATGCCAACAAGATATTATCTACGGGTTGCTGAGCAACAATACCCAGCATATCACTCACTGTTTGCTGCCTTACCTCACCATTACCAAAAGCAATCGCCTGATCAAGCAAACTTAAACCATCACGTAGACTACCATCTGCAGCACGCGACAACGCGACTAGTGCGGCAGGGTCAAACTCAATCTTCTCCTGAGCCAATATATAGGCCATTTGCGCATCAATCTGTTCAGGCAATAAACGCTTAAGATTAAACTGCAAACATCGAGATAAAACAGTAACGGGTATTTTTTGCGGGTCTGTGGTTGCTAATAGAAATTTTACATGTGGAGGGGGTTCTTCCAATGTTTTTAACAATGCATTAAAACTATGCCCTGAAAGCATATGCACCTCATCGATCAAATAGACTTTATACCGCCCTTGGTTAGGGGCATATTGCGCGTTATCCAATAGATCTCGAGTATCTTCAACTTTGGTTCTCGAGGCCGCATCAACTTCTATTAAATCTAAAAATCGACCTTCATCGAAAGCTCGACAAACATGACATTCGCCACAAGGATTTGAATCCTGAAGATTTTCACAATTAATTGCTTTTGCCAGGATTCTGGCAACAGTAGTTTTACCTACTCCGCGAGTACCTGTAAATAAATAAGCATGATGAAGCCTGTCATGTTGCAAGGCATTAATCAGTGATTGACTAACATGCTCTTGACCGACAAGTTGGGTAAAATTCTGGGGGCGCCATTTTCTGGCTAAAACCTGATAAGCCATTACAGACTCTGGGATTTGAAAGTTTGGGCGGAAACCATGCCAGCCACATCTCGGCACACGAATCTGCTGCTACCGTTGCTCCCTTCCGGGCCTGGCGGAGTTTACAGCGTATCGTTGCGAGAGGACCGACACAGTAACCATAATGTTTTCAGTCAGTAACTGAAAGAAGCGCTATTATGCTTTATTTATTTCAATTAGGCAACAGCCGATTTACATTTTTCATATAAAATTTCTTAATAAGCATATTTCCGGGTTTCTCCCAATGTCATTAAGCTAGGGATAAAAGATGTATTTCAAAATAAAAAAATGCTCACACAGAGGCACAAAGCCACCAAGAAGAACGTTTTCTTTTCCTTTCCCTTGTGCCTCTTTGACTTTGTGTGAGTATAAAATCTTGTAGAACCTCTTAACTTAGGGATCTGGAAAGAAATAATTGTCCGATATTTGGGCAGGATTTTTGTTTGTCTTCAGTGGGGTGGCAACAGGCGCATAGCAAGCTACGTAACTGTTGCTACCTCGCTAAAGGCGGACAAAAAGACCAGCAAGATTGGATGATTATTTTTTTCCATCTCCCTTAATATGACTGTGAACAAAAAACAGGTCGCTCATTTTCTACTGCTTATCTTTCGGAAGTGAGGCTTTAGCCTCGTCTGAATCGTGCGAGGCTAAAGCCTCACTTCCTTTTTATAAATTATTTCCTGATTACGTATGAGTCTCAGCCATTTTAAAACAACAGTAAGACATAAATAGCTTCTCCGTGTACTTCGTGATTGATATGTCATTAATAAGCTAGAATTCATTATTCAACTGAGGTTTTCCAGATACGTAGAGACGTAGCATGCTACGTCTCTACAAAATGTCTGACTCTACATTTTAAACAAAAAGATATAGGGTTAGGTACGAGTCTCAGATATTTTAGAGCACCAGTAATGCAAGCTTCACACTCCATCTCGGTAAAGAATGTCTTGATCCAGACATTGAAGGGTTGTATAAAAAGACTGAAGCTTGTGGGCAATCAGGAATTATTTTTATTTGGGGAGGGTAAACTTAATTACAACCATATAACTTATATATGACTATGAACAAAACACAGGTTAGCAAAAAAAATTAGCCCATCTTGTTCCCATGCTCCCGCGTGGGAATACATACCTGCCTAGGAGCTTGTCCGAGAATAGAAATCGTCGCGAGGGAAAGCCCTTTTGAGGCAGTTTTTTTGTTCATTTGAGGCGAATAGTTGCGCTATTTAACGAGAATGAACGGAAAAAATGGCCAAAAGGGATTTTCCGCAGCAGATTCTCTATTCTCGGACAGGCTCCTAGGGTCACAGCACTGTATGCGTTCCCACCGAATACGGTGGGAACGAGAAACCTGTGGATTGCTCCAGTCATGTAACTTAATGACATTGCGGCTTATTCCTTCATAACAGCAAGACAATCAGGGCAAATAAACCTGCCACATCATACCGCCCAACAACTCACTCCTGCCTGCGGATAATTTACCACCCAACAACATAGTCAATTCATTTACTACGGCCATACCAATACCATGACCATGTATATTTTCATCTGCCCTGACACCTCTTTGCAAGATATCATCCAACTTCTCTTTCGGGATACCAGGCCCATCATCCTCTATCTGCAACACAAATGAAAAATCAACATCAACCTCACGCTTTAATTGAATCAAACTAATGCTGATATTTTTTTCACACCACTTGGCTGCATTGTCCAGTAAATTACCGGCAATCTCATAGACATCACCCTCTTCACAATACATAAAACAGCTTTCTTCATGATCAAAAGAAAAAATAATAGCCTTATCGATATACACTTTTTCTAAAGAGAAAATAATCTTTTCCAGCACCTGTGACACATCAACCTTACCCGTCAGCTTTTTCTGCCCTTTTGCTGCTGCCTTTTGCAATTGATACTCAACAATCTCATTCATTCTGGAGATTTGCTCAGCAACACCCTCTTTATTCACCACCTCAGGCTCTATGCAGCCCCTCAAAATAGCCAAGGGCGTTTTTAAACTATGCGCCAAATCTGCCAGGGTATTTCGATAGCGCTCCAAGTGCGCTCTTTCACTGCTCACCAATGCATTTAAATTTCCTGCCAGACCTTTCAACTCAGCGGGATACTCCCCATCCAAGCGAGTCTTCTTTCCCGCCTCAATAGACTCTAGATCAGTTACAATTATTCTTAATGGCTTTAAACTCCATCGCAATACCAAGAACTGAATTACCACCAATAAAAGAGCCGTAAAAAACAACCAGGTTCTAAGCGTCAATCTAAAACTCTCCACCTGCTGACTTATAGCTGACTCACTTTCCGCAACGGAAAAGATATAATACTGCTCAAAACCCGATTTATTTTCCCAGATAACCGCATAATGCAGCACCAAGTGCCCTCGACCGTCTTTTACAAACGTAGACTCCCCTGCTTCCAGCGGTACTGGAGAAGAAAAATCCATTCCAATTGCGGAGACAGACCGCCAGACAAAAATGTTATTAACTTGAGTTATTGAGGCATATAGACCCGAACCAGGATTGGAAAAACGGGGTTCTCGTAATGTAGCAGGCATGCTCAACTCTAAAGCTTCGGTTAACTCGGCAACCGATATCAATGAGTAGATATGCACTTGTAATTTTTCTTTTAAAGCTTGCTCTGCACTTTCTCTAAAACCCTGCTCCAAAACAAAAGCAACCAGAGCAAAGAAAGCAGTTAAGATAAAACCTGCAGAAAGCAGCAGGCGAAAGCTTAATGAATTTGTTTTCACCTTAAACTAAACACTATCCTGAGGAATCCTATACCCTCTACCTCTTAAGGTTTCAATCGGTTTAATCTGTCCTTGCGGGTCAATTTTCTTACGCAACCGCCCCACAAACACTTCAATGACATTACTGTCGCGATCAAAATCCTCATCATAAATATGTTCAGTCAGCACGGATTTAGAAACCACTTCACCTTTACGAAACAATAAATATTCCAGAACTTTGTACTCATAGGCTGTTAATTCGATTTTTTTATCATCAACAGTCACATCTTGAGACAAACTATCCAGCTTAATATTGGCAAAACTTAAAACTGGATGAGCCTTACCCTGAGAACGCCTAAGCAAGGCATTAACCCGGGCTAGCAATTCTTCATAATGAAAAGGCTTGGCCAGATAATCATCCGCGCCCGCCTCCAGACCTTCCACTTTATCCTGCCAGCGACTTCTGGCTGTTAATAACAAGACAGGAATATTAATTTCATCGTTTCTTAATCGAGTAATTAATTCTATCCCCGAAAAATCAGGCAAACCAATATCAACAATTGCCAGATCAACAGGGTATTCTTTTGCCAGGTACAAGCCATCACTTCCATTATCAGCAGCATCAACAACAAACCCTTTCTCTGAAAAAAACGCCTGAATTTGCTGACTTAAAAGCAACTCATCTTCGACTATTAATATGCGCATCAGCTAACCCTACTTAATCAACTTACCCGAATCAGCATCAACCTTTAAATACTGAACTCGGCCATCTGAAGTTAATATTTTAATAACATGCACTTGCTTACCCTCAATCACTTCCGTTTTTGCACCTAACACTTTATTTTTATCCTGCTCGATAATTTGTTTTGTCGCCTGATCCAGTGTTAAAGCAGAAAGCACTATCGCCGTACCAGCTGATGCTGCCTGCATTAAACACAAAGTTAACAATAAAGTTTTAGCAATAGTCTGCATGATGAATCCGAAATAGTTTATTCCACATAATTAACAAAAGCTGTATCAACAAGATAGAGCTTAATAATATCTAATTCAGCCTGAATCCAGACTGAATCCTCACTATAATTATTGTAATGACATACCTGTCACCGCATTAGCAAAAGCATGCCCAAATGACGCACCCAACTTTCCGGCAATTTTATCCAGCAATCTTTCTTGCGGAGTAAAATTAATTTTCTTTTTAGCACCAATAACATTCCTGGCAACTGAATCCACACTACCAAAATCATCAGCCAAGCCCAACTTCACACCTTGTTCCCCTGTCCAAACCAACCCTGAAAACATATCTTTAGTCACTTGTAATCGGTCACCACGCCCCGCTTTCACGGCAGCAATGAACTGCTCATGAACATCATCTAGAAGCGTTTGCATATGTTTAGTTTCTTCCTCATTAGCAGGAGAAAATGGATCCATCAAAGCCTTGTGCTCGCCAGCAATAATTAGCCTGCGATCAACACCCAGCTTTTCCATGGTATTAACAAACCCAAAACCATTCATAACCACACCAATAGAGCCTATCATGCTAGATTGGTTAACATAAATTTTATCTGCTGCCGCTGCTATATAGTAACCACCAGAAGCACATATATCACTTACTACGGCATAAACAGGTATTTTAGGATGCTTTAGTTTTAATCTTTTTATTTCGTCATAAACATAGGCCGACTGCACAGGGCTTCCACCGGGTGAATTAATATTTAATACGATTCCTTTGGTTTTTTTATCTTTTACCGCATCCCTCAAACCCTCAATAATACTATCCGCATTAGCCACTTCATTTTCGGCAATAGCGCCTACCACATCAATAATTGCGGTATGCTGCTTTTCACTTCCATCAATGCCTTTTTCAAATTTTGGATAAAAAGCAATTGCACCGATAACAATTAAATAAACAAACATCAAGCTTTTAAAGAATACACTCCATCGTCTGGCACGTCGCTGCTCTGTTACGGCTGCCATCGCTAATTTTTCCAGCACTTCTCTTTCCCACCCGGGCTCTGTCTGGCTTGCTTTATTATCATCCATCATATTTTCTTGTTCATTTTCCATCGTATAACCTTTATAAAATCTTTAATAATTCACTTGTTTGTTGTAAATTTAGCAAGGGCTTATATTGCTGCAATTGTTGATCAGAATTAGCACCACACAACACCGCTATAGAAGACACCCCAGCATTAATAGCCATCTGCATATCATGTGTTGAATCGCCGATCATAAGCACTCGATCTTTTGCCACACCCAGCTCTTTAATAATTTCATCCAGCATAGCTGGACTAGGCTTGGAAGCCGTTTCATCTGCACATTTGGTAATATGAAAGAAATCATTCAAACCCGTGCCTTGCATAGCTTTATCCAAGCCATGCCGACTTTTACCTGTCGCCACTGCTAGTTGATACCCTGCCTGCTTAAGCTGTATCAACATCTCATCCACGCCATCAAACATATCGTCTTTACTAATCTGTTTGGAAAAAAACGCTTCACTATAACTGTCAATAAATTGCGGTCTCAACTCAACATCCAGCTCAGGAAACAACTTATCCAGCGCTTTATGTATACTTAAACCAATAATATTTTTTACATCCTGCTGCTTTGGCACAACACAACCATTATCTACAGCGGCTTTAGTCAGACACTGTACAATCCAGTCTACCGAATCGACCAAAGTTCCATCCCAATCAAAAATAATCAAATCAAACTTATTTTTCATTCAAAACGTCCTATTTATCTAATTGAGATTGCAACTCTTCAGGTATGGGTGCTTTAAAGTGCATTATTTCATTACTCACTGGATGAGCAAATTGTAATTGCTCAGCATGAAGAAACAAGCGTCTAAAGCCTCTTGCCTTTAAGCGCTTATTCACCTCAGCATCACCATAACGCTCATCACCTACTAGTGGATGCCCCAGCCATGCAGCATGTACTCGAATCTGATGTGTGCGCCCGGTCTTTGGCGAGGCCTCCACCAAAGTTAAGTCTTTATATTTATGCAGTCTTCTAAAACTGGTTTCAGCAAATTTACCCGCTTTACTTACCTTAACATTGCGCTCACCACCCTTCCCTGTACTTCTTAATAAAGGTGCAGTAACCAACATATTCTTTCTCTCCCATTGCCCAACTAGCAAAGCAATATAAGTTTTTTTCACCTTATTATCTCGAAAAAGATCATGCAGCACCTTTAAGCTAGATCGTTTTTTTGCAACCAACAAACAACCCGATGTAGCCTTATCAATCCGATGGGCTAATTCTAAAAACCTGCTATCAGGCCTTAATGCTCGCAACGCTTCAATAACACCCGAACTGATACCACTGCCTCCGTGCACGGCAAACCCCGACGGCTTGTTTAAAACAATCATGAATTCATCTTCATAAATTATATCGTTCTCAAGACTGAATTTTAAGGTGGGTTGTAAAATGACCTCATCATTTCGTACGGCAACACGCACGGGTGGTATTCGCACGATATCGCCTTCTTTTAAACGATATTTATTGTTTATTCGTCCCTTATTGACCCTGACCTCACCCTTCCTGATAATTCTATAGATACGGGTTTTAGGCACACCTTTTAACTGAGTAATCAAGAAATTATCTATTCTTTGCCCACTATTTTCTTCAAAAATCTCTATCAATTTAACTTTAGGATTCTGACTATTTTCTGCTGTATTCATAACATTAATAATACCAGCATATCAATTTTTTAATTGTTTAAATTGATAGTATCAGCAAAGATTGTTATATTGGAGGGGTTTATCTATAGATATCCATGGCAAAAATACAATATGCCAGCAAAACTATGTAACGTTTTGCAAAACAAACAGAATTTCGGGTTTTATCGTTCGACCCATGATGAACGATATTGTTCCTACAGAACAAAAAACTTATAGCTAGAAATACATACCCATTTCGCTATAGCAACAGACCTTATTTCGCCAACTAATACCAAGGATTTATACTTCAATCGACTACGATTACAGGCATTGATTTAGCCAAAAGCAGAGTACAACAGTACCCGCATATAGTTATACATTCGTTTCAGCAAGGTAACTATCAACAAAATCAATCACTACAAAACTGACAGTAGTCATACCAGAGTAGATCTTGAGTATTAACACATAAGAGCAAACCAACAGAATGCTCAAAATAGGCAAGAAGTTGAAAAACTTAGATACTTAGTGAATAGTTAACAAACATTCACTGTTAGCAATAGTCTGTTCAGGAATATTATATTCCTTAGTAAATCTGATAGGGAGCAATAAACTACAAGGAAACTAAAATGAAAAGAATGCTTATCAATGCCACGCAACCAGAAGAGTTGCGTGTTGCTTTGGTAGACGGTCAAAAACTTTATGATTTTGACATTGAACTCCCTACAAATGAACAAAAGAAAGCAAATATCTACAAAGGCATTATCACCCGCGTAGAACCCAGTCTTGAAGCAGCCTTTGTTAATTATGGCGCTGAAAAACATGGCTTTCTTCCCTTTAAAGAAATTTCCGCTCAATATCGCACAAAAAAAACGGGCGAAAAAAAACCGGAAGGCCGCCCAAATATTAAAGACCTGGTTAAAGAAGGCCAGGAAATTATCGTTCAAATTGAAAAAGAAGAACGTGGCAATAAAGGCGCAGCATTAACCACTTACATCAGCCTGGCAGGGACTTATTTGGTATTAATGCCAAACAACCCTAAAGCCGGCGGAATATCCAGACGCATTGAAGGTGATACTCGCTCTGAATTAAGAGAAGTAATGTCTGCACTGGAAATTCCTGAAGATATGGGTCTTATTGTACGAACTGCAGGCTGTGGTAAAAACGCTGAAGAACTACAATGGGATTTGAACTACTTGATGCAACTGTGGGAAGCCGTTGATCGCTCAAGTTCTGAACAACAAGCCCCTTTCCTTATCTTTCAGGAAAGTAATGTCATTATCAGAGCACTGCGTGACCATTTAAGAAACGAGATTGATGAAATTCTTATTGATAAAGAATCTTCATACAAGCTGGTACAAAATTTCTTAAAACAGGTAATGCCTCACTTTTTACAGAAAGCAAAACTGTATCAGGATAGCGTCCCGTTATTCAGCCGCTACCAAATTGAATCTCAAATTGAATCTGCATACAATCGTGACGTTTCATTGCCTTCTGGTGGTTCAATTGTCATTGATTACACAGAAGCATTAACCTCTATCGATATTAACTCGGCACGCGCCACCAAAGGCAGTGATATTGAGGAAACAGCATTAAACACCAATCTTGAAGCCGCTGACGAAATTGCTAGGCAACTACGCTTAAGAGATTTAGGTGGACTTTTTGTGATTGATTTTATTGACATGATGGCCAATAGAAATCAAAAAGCGGTGGAAAATCAATTACGCGACGCAATGAAAATTGATCGTGCACGCATTCAAACCAGTCGTATTTCTCGCTTTGGTTTACTGGAAATGTCGAGACAACGATTGCGCCCTTCTTTAGGCGATGCAACGCAACTTACCTGCCCTCGCTGTAAAGGACAAGGTTCTATCCGTAATATTGAATCGGTTGCTCTTTCTGTTCTTCGTATCGTTGAAGAAGAAGCAATGAAAAAAGGTACTGAAAAGGTTGTTGCTCAGCTACCTATTGAATGCGCAACTTTCTTATTAAATGAAAAAAGAGCTGTATTACAGGAGCTAGAAACTCAGCATAAAGTTGCAGTGATCGTACTACCAAGCAAACACCTGGAAACTCCAGCTTATGATATTGAGCGCATCAAATCTTCCCTAGAAGGAGATGATGATAAACCTAGCCATCTTCAAATTAAAGCTGAATCGGTTGCTGTACCTGACTTTGCACGCAAATCAACTAACAACAGTGAAAAACCAGCAATAAAAGAGTTTTTACCTGACATTCCTGCACCTGTACACAACACAAAAAGCTCAGCAAGTTTAATTCAACGCTTTTGGCAAAAACTGGTAGGCACTTCGGAAGAGGGAAAAACAAGTTCCACTTCAGCAAAAAAACCTGCTTCTGCACAGACTGCCAGAACTGAAGACAAACCACGCAATAACCGAAATAAAAACAGAAACAATAACAATAGAAACAGAAATAACGAGGGTGAAGGTCGAAGCAACCAAAACCGCAACCCACGAAAAAACACGGCTCATCGACCAGCTCAAAAAAATACTGCGACAGAGAAAAAGGGAAATAGCACTGACAACGCGCCTATCCAAACAGCAGAAAACAATACTGCCGCAGCTGAGCAAAAGCAAACCACGGGGCAAAAACAAAATCCTCGACGCAACCCAAATAATCGCAGACGCTCTCGAAACCCAAATTACAAAAAACCTGAGCAAACTCAGCAGAACCAAAATCTGCAAGCGGTAGAGAAAACAGAGGGGGCAGTAAAAAAAGAGGAAAAACCTCGCACAGAGACTCAGGAAAATAGCCCAAAACAGCTTGAAAATCCTCTTTCTTATGCAAACAAATTTGCAGAAAGAACGAGTCAAAATGATCAGCCAAAGCAAGTTGCTGAAAAACCAGCTGCTAAACCAGCAGCTAAACCGGCTGTTGAAAATACTGAAGCGAAAGTCCAGGCAAAACCCGCTACTGACAAAGCAGTAAAAGCAGAACCAAAAGTAACTAACGATTCAGAGTCTTAACTCTCGAAGTTAGTAAAGATATTAACTGTAGTGGGTATACCCACTACAGTTAATCATCAGACTGTCAAAAAACAAACTGTTTTCTGATTACGTCTCACTTTCCGCCACTGTGTAGAGTTTTAATTTGAATGTGGAACAGGTAGGAGCGCTCGCCCTCGGCGCGATTTTAAATAGAGCTCTTGATCTAAAGAAAGAGCCTGTTATATTCGCGCCGAGGACGGACGCTCCTACATCAATAATTATAATCGAACACATTCCAGTATTGTTGGTTACCGCCAAACAATACTATCTCTGGAAATTGGCTGAAGCTGATGGCTAATCAGGAACCATTTTATAGCTCTTTTTAAGAGCCCATAGTCTAAAATAAAGCTAACTCTATTTCCCTTTTTTTCACTTAACAGCTGCCATGTCAGAACAATCAGCCTCATTATTTTCTATTACTGCCTGGAAACAACGCCTGGTATTCTGGATAGGCGCTATTTTTGTTGGCCTGTTGATTGTGGCAATGACCTTACTCAGCGAATGGGCTGGAGAGACTTATCGCAGCCTATCACAACAATACTTCTGGTTTAACTTTATTGTTGCTCCCGTAGGGCTCAGCTTTACCGCCTGGGTTACTTTTCGTTTTTTCCCAGGCTCAGAACGTAGCGGTATTCCTCAGGTAAAAACAGCATTAGAAATAAAAGATAACTTAGATGATAGAAACAGACTTATTTCGCTAAGAATTGCCTTTGGAAAAATGTTACTGCCTATTATGGGCCTGCTATCAGGAGCATCGGTTGGGTTTGGGGGGCCAGCTGTTCACGTCGGTGCATCCTTCATGGCCTCCATAGGTAAAGCAGTCAAGTTCCCCCCCCATTACATGGAAAGAGGCCTTATCCTGGCAGGTAGTGCAGCAGGTTTTGCTGCCATGTTTAGCGCCCCTTTGGCGGGTATTATTTTTGCCATTGAAGAAATGGGGCGAGCCTTAGAAGAAAAAATAAGTAGCTTAGTCTTAACAGCCATTGTTTTTTCCGGCGTGACGGCTTATGCACTGTTAAACAATTATATTTTTTTTAATGATAAATCATTTATCATGCCCTGGAGCCAGAGCTGGATAGCTATCCCCTTATGTGGCATTGTCGGTGGTTTTTTCGGCGGTGTTTTCAGCAAAATCATCATTAGAGGCGGACGCTTTCTTAATAAGTCAGGCCTACCTATTGTATTAATCGCTTTTGCATCGGGTGGAGTGATTGCTATTTTAGGTTATTATTCAAATGGTGATTCATTTGGTACCGGTTATTCTCAGGCTAAAGCCATCTTAAGCAATAGCGAAACCATGGATCCTTTATTCCCTATCTATAAAATGCTAGCAAGCTGCGCTACTTTTTTTAGTGGTATTCCCAGCGGTATTTTCGTCCCTTCTATTGCCACTGGTGCCGGTTTTGGCGTTAATTTAGCCCACTGGTTTCCTGTTGCCCCAGCTTCTGCGATGATTTTACTGACGATGACAGCGTATTTTTCTGGCATGCTGCAATCCCCCCTCACCTCTTTCGTTATTGTGATGGAAATGACAGGGAGCCATGAGATCCTGATTCCACTAATGGCCACTGCTTTTTTTGCCACTGGCACATCCAAATTAATTACTCCCGTGCCATTATATAGAGCACTTTGTAATTCATACATTCCACCAGCCAAATCAAAAAAGACAGAAGAAAGCCCCATTGATGAAAACTAAAATTTTATTGCCAATACTACTGATCATTGGCTTAATTTTTTCAGTCATAGGGTTTGTAAAATACAAAACACTTATACCTGCTCCAGATGTTACCTTTACCACGATTACGGGTAAAAAAATTGAATTACTCAATCTAATAGGAAATCCTGTCATCGTCACTTTCTGGGCAACCGATTGTGCAAGTTGCATTAAAGAAGTTCCTCACTTAATTGAGCTATACAAACAATTCCATTCTCAGGGATTAGAGATCATTGCCGTTGCCATGTATTACGACCCTCCCAATCATGTGGTTGAGATGACAAAAGCCAAGCAAATCCCTTATCATGTTGCGCTAGACTTAAGGGCTAAACACGCCAGCGCTTTTGGTCAAGTAGAACTAACGCCTACAACCTTTTTAATATCTGCAACTGGCGATATTATTCTACAAAAAACAGGTGAATTTAATTTTGCCAATATAAAACAACAATTAGAGAACTTACTACAAGGATAACAATATGCTGTGGTTAAAAGCCTTACACCTCATCTTTATGGTCACCTGGTTTGCAGGATTATTTTATTTACCTCGCCTCTTTGTATATCACGCTATGAGTGATGATGAAACCAGTAATGAGCGATTCAAAGTCATGGAGCGTAAACTTTTCTTTGGCATTATGACGCCAGGAATGATTGCCACCTTTATTTTTGGTATTTGGATGTTAAATGACTATGCCTGGGCACTATACTCTGCAACGGGCTGGCTACATACTAAATTGTCATTATTAGGCTTGCTAGTGGTTTATCACGGTTACTGCGGCAAATGGCTATTAGATTTTAAACACGATAGAAACCAGCGTTCTCATGTTTATTATCGCTGGATGAATGAAGTGCCTGTACTGTTTTTAATAGGTATTATTATTTTAGCGACAGTTAAACCCTTTTAAAAACCAACAAAAATACTCAGCTATGTGACTTAATCACTGTCATCTAATTTAATAATCTCTAATATAGATTCCGAGCTCACCTTTTCTTTCGCGTTTTAGCAGAGGTGGCCATCCATCTCACAAAACCGAGGTTATTAAAATGATAGATTTTATGCTAAGTATTTTTTCTTCTGCCCTACAAATGGATATGCGTGACCACCATGATATCCCTTTTGCTCTGCCATTATTAATGGCATGTTTTGTTGGTGGCATCATAGGCTTTACAATTCTAAGGTTTATTGGCAATGAGCAAAAACAAGATGCTCAGGAAGCAGCAAACCCTGAATTAAAAATAGATCATTAATTTAAAAATTTTGTAACTACTCAGTGATTTTAATTTACCACTGATCTTTAAGCCCATCTCCTGCTGGAGAGGGCTTAAAAGCTACAGCAAATGTGCAGAGTAATTACAAGAATTTCATATGAATAGATATCTTGTTCAGAAATATATCTGTTCTTGATTACCCATAAGCTTCCACTTAAAGGGGGCCTATGGGTAATCAAGATGAATATCCTTTGCTTCTAGCCTTCCCTTATTGGGGAGGGCTGGATGTAATGCTGTTGACTTAGGAAATGAGGCTTTAACCTCGTAGATAAAACCAGGAGTACAGCACATTTAATTTCACGCAGCCCCCAATACTAGTAGCAACCATTTAATGATAAAGAACTCTTAGCTGGAATCTAATTTACTCTGAATGGATCCCCGATAAAAGACCTCGGGGATGACGCATGGCAGTTGGGGGGGATTTTTCCGTATAATATCGCGGAAACTCAATAAAATCTGTTAATTTTTTAAAGCCTGTTTTTTCTTCCAGCTAAACCAGAATTGCGGTGCTATTTTATTCATTATCCGGTCAAGAGTAGACATGATAATCAAATTGTAAAATCCTTGAAGCTTACCTTGCCATGTAGCGCTAGTACAGCGAAGTGAAATAGCACAACTGGCTTCGTCATAAACAATATGATGCCAGTACCCACTCGGTATATATAATGTTTCCCCAGGTTCAAGGACCGTCTGAAAACCTTTAAGCTCTTTTAATCTTGGGAATTGCACAAAATCCGGATTATGAATATCCACATAACTTCGGCAAGTAAATGGGTAACGATGTAAGTTTTTACCTTGCTCAAAAGGGAACAAGGAGATAGTTTTTTTACCGTAAATGGCAGTATGAAATACATGAGACATATCAATGTCAAAATGCATTTGAGTCACTGATTCTTTACAGCCAAAAAACATAAAAACAAAATTTCTTGATAA
>ENA-ORXI01001775-ORXI01001775.1-sediment-metagenome-genome-assembly--contig:-NODE-1775-length-16448-cov-20.314825_pt1 | contig 16448 bp, 16 predicted proteins | sample MGYA00237861_ERZ511468 | MGnify/ENA primary metagenome ERZ511468 (study PRJEB26299, sample SAMN06266213) | sediment metagenome | isolation source: Hudson Canyon methane seep mesocosm | place... | reverse complement strand
CTTTTCTTAAACGCATCCACTAACTCTAATACATGCTGTTTTGCCGTTTTATCAGTCGCATATAAATCCACCCAACGTAAGCGATTCGCATTGGCGACTACGGTAACAGATGACATTGCCATTGCAGCACCTGCGACCATTGGACTCAATAAAATACCAAACACAGGATAAAATAAACCCGCTGCAATCGGGATACTTAGGGAATTATAAATAAATGCGCCAAATAAATTTTGGCGAATATTACTCACCGTGGCTTGGGATAATAAAATCACTTCAGGAATTTTTAGCAACGAGCCTTGTAGCACCACAATATCGGCACTTTCAATTGCCACATCGGTTCCTGTGCCAATCGCAATGCCCACATTTGCTTGAGCCAAGGCAGGGGCATCATTAATGCCATCACCGACCATGCCTACAACTTTACCTTCCGCTTGTAATATTCTCACCACCTCTGCTTTTTCATCAGGCGAAGCTTCCGCTCGTACTTCGGTTAAACCGGCTTTAACCGCAATGGCTTTCGCCGTCGCTTTATTATCCCCCGTCACCATCACCACCCGTACACCTTGTGCTTGCAATTGCTTAATCGCTTCGGCTGAATCAGCTTTAATCGGATCAGAGACTGAAATAATCCCCGCAATGTCATTATTCACCGCCAATAACATCGGCGTTTGACCTTCACTGGCCAACTCATCCATAGTATCGCTAAACACCGCATAATCAACCTGATTGTCCTCCATTAACGCCGCGTTACCAAAAATAACCGCTCGTTCTTTAAGCATGGCAGACACACCCTGCCCGGTAATCGCTTGGAATTTTTTCGCACGAGTTAATTTAAGGTCTTTTGCTGCTGCAGCTTGCATAATTGCTGCTGCTAACGGATGTTCTGAGCCTTTTTCAATACTCGCCGCCAGTTGTAATATTTCATCCTCTGAATACTGTTCAGTATGCTTTATAGTTGTCACTGTAGGTTTGCCCTCAGTAACCGTCCCCGTTTTATCAACAATTAAACAATCAATGGTTCCCGCAACCTGTAACGCATCACCATTACGAATTAAAATCCCTGCTTGTGCTGAACGCCCGACTGCGACCATCACAGAAATCGGCGTTGCTAGCCCTAATGCACACGGACACGCAATCACTAATACTGTCATTGCCGTCACAAATGCATAGGCTAAACTGGGTTCAGGGCCTACCGACAACCAAACAAAAAAAGTAAACACCGCAATCATCACCACCACAGGCACAAAAATACTGGCGATTTTATCCGCGAGTTTTGCTAATTCAGGTTTGCTACCCTGTGCATCGCGAACACTTTTAATAATTTGTGCTAAAGCAGTATCACGCCCAATACGCGTCGCTTTATATAAAAAACTGCCTTGCTGATTCATGGTACCAGCAGCGACTTTCGCCCCCACTTGTTTTTCAACCGGCAAGGATTCACCGGTCAACATCGATTCATCTATAGTGGAATGTCCCTCAATAATTTCACCATCGACGGCAATTTTTTCACCCGGACGAACGCGTAACGTTTCGCCTAAACCCACTTCTTCAATCGCAATATCCAGTTCTACGCCTTCACGCACCACTCTTGCGGTTCGCGGCTGTAAACCAATCAAGGCCCGAATCGCACTGGAAGTTTTACCACGTGCTTTAGTTTCTAAGGCTCCGCCAAAATTAATAAACGCTAAAATAAGCACTGAGGCTTCAAAATACGCATGCGCGGATAAAGATGGCAAATAATCGGCATAATCAATCACCACGCATGAATATAGCCATGCTGAACCTGTACCTAAGGCAATCAAAGTATCCATATTCGCTTGGCGGGCTTTTAAGGATTTCCATGCCCCAACATAAAAATGCCCGCCTGAATAAAATAAAATCGCCAAAGTAATCAACGCGACTTCTGGCCAAAACCAATTGCCAACTTCTGAGCCAATATCAGGTACACCGCCGAAATGCCCGACTAACATCAAAGGAATACCAAATACCGCAGCAACCGTTGCTTTACGCACTAAGCTTTTATAGCGGGCTAATTCTAAGGCTTCTTGTTCGGCAGGGTCTTCAAACCCCTCCATCACCGCGCCATCGTAGCCAGATTCTTTTAATGCTTTCTTTAATACATCAGGATCAGCATCACCACCGACCATTGCAGAATGATCGGCTAAATTAACTTTAACTGAGGTCACGCCAGCAACGGACTTTAACGCCAGTTCAACCGGAGCAACACACCCCGCACACCGCATACCTAATATTGATAAACGCATCTCTGGCTTATCATCTGATTCTGGGGATTGTTCTTCACTCATGACAACTCCTTAAAATGTATTTATCAATACTGCTTTTATTTTTTATACCAAATCATCGACATCAATTAATAATGCCGTTGCAATCAGCTTTACCAATTCATCTGTAAATTGATATTCATCTATTTCTAAACTAGAAATAACTAAAAAATCCAAACCTGTTTGTTTTGCTAACGCTGCTTGTGTCATACCGCGATATTCTCGCCATACTTTAATTTTATTATGCCCTGCCACCAACTGACACACCATATCATGCGGCAAGGTTTCTTCATCAAAAGCAACCGCTAAATTTTCAAAGGCTTCAATAAATTGAAGAGAGATTTTAGCAGGTAGTTTTACCAATGCTTTAGCGGCTGATTTTTTATATCGAATAGAATACATATCAACTATGCTGACATAGTCATATTACTCATTAATCGGCGACCGAAAAACCCGCCGCTTCAATACAATCTAATAAATCATCTTCTTCAATAATCGCTTCATCAAAGACTATTTCAACCTCATCAGTGGCATGATTTGCATTAACAGTAATAACGCCTTCTTCAGCCATTAATTTTTCAGTCACTGTTTTTTCACAGCCGCCACATTTCATATCCATTACTGATAGTTTTACTGTTTTACTCATAAAGATTCTCACTTAAATTAAAGACTAATAATACGGTTAATCCTATAATTATACCGCATTTACGTGCATAATTGCGTATTAGCATTGCCTTAAATAGGCGTTGATACCCACTCAATAATGGCTGGTTTATAAAAAATAAACGCTTTATAATCAATCAGTCATAATAAAAAAAGGTTTTATGTCATGACTCAAAAATTAGAAACACTGGCTTTACACGCAGGATATAGTTCTGATCCAACCACTAAAGCCGCTGCTGTGCCGATTTATCAAACCAGTTCCTTTACCTTTGATGATACCCAACATGGTGCTGATTTATTTGATTTAAAAGTCGCAGGTAATATTTACAGTCGTATTATGAACCCCACTAATGCTGTTTTAGAGGAACGACTGGCGTTAATGGAAGGTGGGCTTGCCTCACTTACGGTTGCATCAGGTATGGCAGCGATTACCTATGCTATTCAAGCCATTAGCCGTGTTGGTAATAATATCGTTAGCACCAGCCAACTCTATGGCGGCACTTATAATTTTTTTGCTCATAGCCTGCCACAACAAGGTATTGAAACCCGTTTTGCCTCACATGATGATTATGCTGCCTTAGAAGCCTTAATTGATGATAAAACCACACTACTTTTTTGTGAGTCAATTGGTAATCCAGCCGGTAATATTATTGATTTAGAAAAACTCGCTAATATTGCTCATAAACACGGTATTCCGTTAATGGTTGATAATACCGTTGCCACGCCGTATTTATGTAAACCCTTTGAATTTGGGGCAGATATTGTGGTGCATTCGCTAACAAAATATATCGGCGGACACGGCACTACTATTGGCGGTGCAATTATTGATTCAGGAAAATTTGACTGGGTTGCTAATGCCAAACGCTTTCCAATGCTCAATGAACCTGATCCGTCATATCATGGTGTGGTTTATACTGAAGCACTCGGCGAAGCCGCTTATATTGGGCGTTGTCGTGTTGTTCCCTTACGCAATACAGGGGCAGCGTTATCACCTCACAGTGCTTTTTTAATTATGCAAGGCTTAGAAACACTCGGCTTACGCATGGAACGGCATTGTGAAAATGCACTTAAAGTCGCACAAGCTCTACAAGCCCATCCACAAATTACATGGGTCAATTATGCAGGCTTAGAAAATAGCCCTTACTATGATTTATGCAAAAAAATAACTAACGGACACGCATCAGGTATTTTAAGTTTTGGACTCCAAGGTGGTGTTGAAGCGGGTGGAAAATTTATTGATGCCTTGCAAATGATTTTACGCTTAGTGAATATTGGTGATGCCAAATCTTTAGCCTGTCACCCTGCCTCAACCACCCATCGCCAATTAAGCCCCGAAGAATTAAAAACCGCGGGCGTAAGTCCTGATATGGTAAGACTTTCAATTGGTATTGAACATATTGATGATATTATGGAAGACATTATGCAAGCATTGGCTGCGGCTAAATAACGCCCCCTCACCCAACCCTCTCCCTAGGGAGAGGGCTTTAAAATAAACTGTTACGCTTACTATGAAATCCATTTTAAAAACCGCTCTCCTTATTGCCAGCTTAAATACTATCACACCAGTATATGCCGCTGAACTGACTAATTTAAGTCCGCATGACATTCCTCAGCATTTAGCTAAAAAAGCATTGGTAATTGATATTCGTACCCCCAGAGAATGGGAAAATACCGGCATTATTCCTAACAGTCATCCTGTCACGTTTTTTGATTCACGCGGTAATTATAATGCGGAACAATGGTTAGCCGAGGTTAATAAATTAAAATCATCGCCTGATCAAGAAATTATTTTAGTCTGTCGTTCAGGTGTTCGTAGTGGACGTGCAGGCCATTATTTAAGCCAAACCTTAAATTTACCCAATATATCTCATTTAAAAAATGGCATGAATTCATGGTTACGGGCGGACTTGCCCACTGAAAAATCGTGTACTGCGATTAAAAACTGTTAATTATGGCAACTTTTAAAACACTCACCTATCAAAGTATTGCCTTAGCAGGCATTGCTCAAAGCACCTATTTAGTTGACCAGCTGGCTACGCAAGGTAAAGCGGATAATGCAGGCATTGAAGCCAGTTTATCCAGTTTATTAATCATGGAGCCTGATAATCCTGTCGATATTTATGGCGGCTTACAAGGTATTAAAATTGGCTTAGAACAACTACACCAACAACTCAGTGAAAATAATATCACTAACGTTCAGCAAGCTCGTTATTCTGCATCCTTAGTCTTTTTAGAGCGTAAGTTTGCTAATGAAACTGATATGCAACGCATGGTGCATAATAAATTGAAAATTGCTCAAAATCAGCAAGAGCATTTCGGTGTGATGCACGAAAATGTGATTGCTAATTTAGCGGATATTTACCAGCAGAGTATTAGCACTATTCAGCCACGTTTAATGATTAATGGCGAGCAAGTGTATTTATCATCATCTGAAATCATTAATAAAATTAGAGCCTTATTACTCGCGGGTATTCGTTCAACGATGTTATGGCGACAATGTGGTGGGAATCGTCTTAAGTTTTTAATGTATCGTGGGAAAATTCGTGATGAGCTGAAATTTTTGTTGTCGGAGTTAAACTGAAAGACTGTCTTGATACAGTATTTCAGGATCAAAATCTAAATTATTAGCCCACTCAATTGAATCAAAACAGACTGAAACTGAATTAAATAAAGCAATATTTTTTAGTTCGGTAAATTTACCTATTTCTAAATAAGGGTTAACATCAAAAATTTTATTTTCATTATTTTCAAAAGTGAGCTGTAATTTATAATTGGGCAGTGCTTTAACTGCAATAACTGAAAGATACATAGCTACGCCTTATTTTAAAGGGTCAATTTTAAAAGGCAGTTCACCATTTGATGCTAACGCCCAATCTGCTAATAAATCTTCTTGATGAATTTCCATCCACGCTAAAATTAAACGTTCTTTTTTACGCGGTAAATTACCTTCCATTATTTCACATTTATTTATATCCACAATCGCTTTATAGTCTTGATAATACGCATGAATATGTGGAGGATTATGCTCTGATGGGGCACAATACATACGAATAATAATGCCATAAAACATCGAAATAGTGGGCATATCAATCAACCTCATTATTTATAAATTAAAAGGGTGTAGACAATCTACACCCTCCATTAAAGCAACCTAACTATTCCATTTCCAATCACGAATTTCTGGCATATCTTCACCAAATTCAGTGACATATTGCTTATGCTCAATCAGCTTCTCGTTCATGGCTTGTTTAACATACGCAGCACGATGGCCTACCACATTTCTAGGTTTTGATATATCAGCAGCACGATGACCAATCACATCAGTGCGATCTAAGGCATCTATCACTAAATGAAAACGATCTAAATCATTCATCACTACCATATCAAATGGCGTTGAAGTCGTCCCTTCTTCTTTATAACCACGCGCATGGATATTATTATGATTAGGACGACGATAGGTTAAACGATGAATTAACCAAGGATAACCATGATAAGCAAAAATAATCGGCTTATCAGGGGTAAAAATATCCTGAAATTCACGATCAGATAAACCATGCGGATGCTCTTCTTGTGGTAATAATTTCATCAAATTCACCACATTCACCACCCGAACTTTTAGCTCCGGGGTTTGCTCTCGCATAATTTTAACCGCCGCTAAGGTTTCAAGTGTTGGCACATCACCGGCACACGCCATCACCACATCAGGCTCGCCATCTTGGTCATTACTTGCCCAATCCCAAATACTAATTCCCGCAGTACAATGTTTAATCGCTGCATCCATATTTAGCCACTGTTCTGCTGGCTGTTTACCACAGACCACGACATTGACATAATTTCGACTGCGTAAACAATGGTCAGTGACCGATAATAAAGTATTCGCATCAGGTGGCAAATACACACGAATCACTGATGATTTTTTATTCACTACATGATCGATAAAACCCGGATCTTGATGTGAAAAGCCATTATGATCTTGTCGCCATACATGCGAGGATAATAAATAATTTAATGAGGCAACAGGTCGTCGCCATTCAATATCTTGTGTGGTTTTAAGCCATTTCGCATGTTGATTAAACATCGAATCAATAATATGAATAAACGCTTCATAACAATTAAAAAAGCCATGACGACCGGTTAATAAATAACCCTCTAACCACCCTTGGCAGGTATGTTCCGATAAAATTTCCATTACGCGACCATCACTGGCTAAATGGTCATCTTCAGGAATAGTGCTTTCCATCCATGTTCTATCCGTTGCTTCAAACGCAGGTGTCCAACGATTAGAGGCGGTTTCATCAGGACCAAATAAACGAAAATTTTGAGTATCGTCATTGAGTCGCATCACTTCGCCTAAAAACGTCCCTTGCACTTTGGTTGCTTCTCCTTTAACGCCCCCTGGTGTTGGCACATCAACCCCAAAATCAGTAAACTTAGGTAAGCGTAATTTTTTTAGAATAGCACCGCCATTAGTATGTGGGTTATCACTCATACGGCGTTGATGTTTTGGCGCTAAGGCTTTTAATTCAGGCAATAAAGTGCCGTTTTCATCAAATAACTCTTCAGCTTTATAACTTTTTAACCAAATTTCTAATAATTTTAAATGCTCAGGGTCTTCACGCACGCCTGAAAAAGGCACTTGATGCGACCGCCAAAAATCTTCGGTTTTCTTACCATCTACTTCTTTGGGGCCTGTCCAGCCTTTCGGTGAACGCAAAATAATTAATGGCCACGTCGGTCGCGTCGCATCATCATTATCACGGGCATTTTTTTGAATCGCTTTAATTTCTGCAACAACAGTATCCATAGTCGCAGCCATTTTTTGATGCATCGCATCAGGCTCTGAGCCTTCAACAAAATACGGTTTATAGCCGTAACCAATAAATAAACTTTCCAATTCTGCTTTCGGCATCCGCGCCAATAAAGTCGGATTCGCAATTTTATAGCCGTTTAAATGCAAAATGGGTAATACTGCCCCATCACGAATAGGGTTTAAAAATTTATTTGAATGCCAAGACGTTGCTAAAGGTCCCGTTTCTGCCTCACCATCACCGACCACACAACACGCAATTAAATCAGGATTATCAAATACCGCCCCATAAGCATGTGAAACAGAATAACCTAATTCTCCGCCCTCATGAATAGACCCCGGTGTTTCAGGCGCAACATGGCTTGGAATCCCGCCTGGGAAACTAAATTGCTTAAATAAACGCCGCATACCATCGGCATCTTCAGTGACATCAGGATAATATTCACTGTAAGTCCCTTCTAACCACGTATTAGCTACAATACCTGGCCCACCATGACCTGGCCCTGCAATATACAAAGCATTCAAATCATCGGATTTAATCACCCGATTCATGTGGGCATAAATAAAATTTAAACCCGGTGTCGTTCCCCAATGCCCTAATAAACGTGGTTTAACATGCTCCAATGTCAAAGGTTCACGCAATAAAGGGTTCTTCATTAAATAAATTTGCCCGACTGACAAATAATTTGCTGCTCTCCAATAACCATGAATATTTTTTAATTCAGTGGCTGATAACGGTTGTGCTTCAATGGTCATACTACTTGTTCCCTTAATAATTAAACAATATTAGCAAGTGCTTCTTCAAGAATATCATTATTAACACCTTGATGCTTTAAATTTGCAATTAATGAAAATAATTTATCATTACCTGTTTTTTCTAAATCCTCACGCAAACCTTGTCCTACATAGGCACGAATTAAAGGTTGATAACCTGAAAAACCCAAAATTGGGGCAATTTGCTTCAAATCATCAACCACATCTTCTGGCATACGAATGGTCACTGCTATCATGGGACGTTTGGTATTTAAACGCTCTTTTAATTTTTCAATCTTCATAAATTTGATATTATTTAATTCAAATACTCTATCCATAAAGCAAATCGTACTTTTTCGTATTTACATTGTCAATACTAACGACCAATCTAAACTGGAACAAAAACAATAAGCATCAAGCCTTAAAAAAATTTCAAAATGCTCAAATTATAAATTATCTGGTATATTTGCGTTTTTAATTTTCTGGAATAGTAACCCATGACATCAGCCGCAGAACAAATTGTTGCCCAAGCACGAAAACATCAAACCGACCGTGAAAAAACCTATCGTGGACAAGCCTTAAAACTCTACCCTTGGGTATGTGGACGCTGTACGCGTGAATTTGATAATAAAAACTTACAAGAACTCACCGTACATCATAAAAATCATGACCACGATGATAATCCAGCCGATGGTAGTAATTGGGAATTATTGTGTTTATATTGCCATGATAATGAGCATTCTAAATACGAAGAAATGCGTTTTGAAAGTTTAAAAACCGATAATTCAGCGGCTAATTCAGGCGGTGCAGGCAATCCCTTTGCTGGACTGGGTGATTTATTGAAAAAATAGTGACCACAAAAGTCCTCTCCTTACTGGAGAGGATGCTAAATCACATTAACGTTAACAATTCCTCTAAAATGCCTTGATTGGTTGCTAAGATATTTTTCGGAAATACACCCTTATTACCTTGAAAATCGGTAATATTACCGCCCGCTTCTAAAACGATAATGGCTCCACCCGCCACATCATATAAATTTAATTCTTGCTCCCAAAACGCATCGACTTGTCCATCAGCGACTAAACACAAATCCATTGCCGCTGAACCAAAACGTCGCTGTCCTGTGGTGCGTTGTGCGACGCGTGCAAATCGCGCTAAATTATTATCATCTAAATAAGACCGTAAACAGGCAAAGCCGGTCGCAATCATTGAATTACCTAAATCAGCTTCATCTGATACGGTGATTTTTTTGCCATTCTTAAACGCACCTTGATCTTTTTCAGCACAATAATAATCATTTAACGCGGGTGCATACACAATCCCAGCCATCAATTCACCGTCTATTTCTAAAGCGACACTAATTGACCAAAAATATTGCCCTTTGGCAAATGAATGGGTGCCATCAATAGGATCTACAATCCAACGCTGAGCTTGCGTATCTGTTTGACCGCTTTCTTCTCCCCAAAATCCATACTCAGGAAATTTTTCAGCCAATGCCTGTTGTAAAAATTTTTCCACTGCTACATCCGCTGCGGTAACAAAATCACGCGGGCTTTTTTGTGAAATTTCTAAATGTTTCAAATCATTAAAATGATTTAAGGCTATTTCACCCGCCTGTCGCACGATAACTTCAAGGCTATTTAATAACACTGACATATTAATTTACTCACCACTAAGATTAATAGAAAATTATAACATAACAACAAGTTAAAAAGATTTTAAGCCTTATCAGCTCTGGATTAATCACAGCTTTTATACGCTATATGTTGATGGATATTTTCTTTTACTATATATTGAGCGATTGAGGACTTTCCCCAGTAATAATAACAATAGCGGAAAGGTTAATATTCAGGATAATCATAGATTATTCCTAGCAAGAGAGGCTTTGATGAGTAAGTTAAGTGCAGAGAATTTAGGACTAAAAAGTGTCGCTAAAATTTATCATAATTTAAGTTATGATGAATTATTTGAACAAGAACAAAACAACAATGAAGGTAATGTTGCTGATAGCGGCACGATGATGGTTGATACGGGACAGTTCACAGGGCGATCGCCGAAAGACAAATACTTTGTACAGCACCCTGATTCAGAAAATAATATTGCTTGGGGTAATATCAATAAACCGGTTTCGGCTGAAATATTTGATGAACTGTATGCCGATGTCACCGAATATTTAGCAGATAAAGATTTATATGTCACCGATGGTTATGCGGGTGCGAATCAAGCGACTCGTCGTAATGTGCGTTTTATTACCGAATTTGCATGGCAATCACATTTTGTAAAAAATATGTTTATTCGTCCTGAAAATGATGATTTAGATAATTTTGCCCCTGATTTTCGCGTTTATAATGCCAGTCATTTACTCAATGAAAAATGGGCAAAACAGGGTTTAAACTCAGAAGTGTTTGTGATTTTTAATATCGAGAAAAATATCGCCATTATTGGCGGTACTTGGTATGGCGGTGAAATGAAAAAAGGCATTTTCACCATGATGAATTACTGGCTACCGCTACAAGGCATCTTATCGATGCATTGCAGTGCTAATGTTGGTAAAGACGGTGATGTCGCGTTATTTTTCGGTTTATCTGGCACTGGAAAAACCACGTTATCCACCGACCCTGAACGCGAATTAATCGGTGATGATGAGCATGGCTGGGATGATTCGGGGGTATTTAATTTTGAAGGCGGTTGTTACGCAAAAACCATTGACCTCTCCGAAGAAAATGAACCTGAAATTTATGGGGCGATTCGTCGTAATGCCTTATTAGAAAATGTAGTCGCTAATCCAGCAGGTGTGGTTGATTTTGCGGATACCTCTAAAACACAAAATACCCGTGTTTCCTATCCGATTGAACATATCGAAAATCACCGCCCTAGTTTACAAGCGGGGATGCCACAAAATATTATTTTCTTAACCTGCGATGCGTTTGGTGTGCTGCCACCGGTTTCTAAACTCACCAAAGAACAAGCCATGTACTATTTCTTGTCTGGTTACACTGCAAAAGTAGCCGGTACAGAACGCGGTATTACTGAACCGGTGACTGCTTTTTCTGCCTGTTTTGGTGAAGCCTTTTTACCGCTGCCGCCGACTGTTTATGCACAGTTATTGGGCGATAAAATGGAAAAGCATCAAGTTAATGCTTATTTAGTCAATACTGGCTGGGTTGGTGGTGGTTATGGTGTCGGCAAGCGTATGAGTATTAAAGGCACACGAGCGTGTATTAATGCGATTTTAGATGGCAGCATTAATCAATCAGAATTTGAAACCGTACCCTTTTTCCAATTACATACGCCTAAAACCTTAACAGGTGTGGATACCCATCTGCTTAATCCTCGTAATGCTTGGGAAAATAAACAAGATTACGATACCACTGCGACTAAACTTGCAGGGATGTTTATCAATAATTTCAAAAAATATACAGATGATAATAGTGGTTTCGACTTTACCCAAGCCGGCCCTCAGCTATAAAATTTAATTTAAATACAATCGTTTTTCAATTTCAGGAGAATAAAGAAGATGGCAGTTAAAATTGCAATTAATGGTTATGGTCGTATTGGTCGTTGTGTCGTCCGTGCAATCTATGAAGCAAACCGTCGTGATGAAGTTAAAATTGTCGCTATCAATGATTTAGGCGATGCAGAAACCAATGCTCACCTGACTCAATATGATACCGTTCATGGAAAATTTCCTTTTGAAGTCAGTGTTGAAGGCGATTACATTATTATTGATGGCGATAAAATCAAAGTCCTTGCTCAACGTGACCCTTCACTATTACCGTGGAAAGAATTAGACATTGATGTTGTCCATGAATGTACTGGTTTTTTTGCGACTAAAGAAAAAGCATCAGCACATTTATCAGCAGGCGCTAAAAAAGTCATTATCTCCGCGCCAGGTGGTAACGATGTTGATGCAACCATTGTGTATGGTGTTAATCATGATATTTTAAAGGCTTCTGATACGGTTATTTCTAACGCCTCATGTACCACTAACTGTTTAGCGCCTTTAGTTAAACCACTCATGGACGGCATTGGTATTGAATCAGGTTTAATGACCACCATTCACTCTTACACTAACGACCAAGTGTTAACCGATGTGTATCATAAAGATTTACGTCGCGCTCGCTCTGCAACGCAATCTATGATTCCAACTAAAACCGGTGCTGCAGCAGCGGTAGGTTTAGTATTACCTGAATTAGTCGGAAAATTAGACGGTTTTGCGATGCGTGTTCCGACCATTAATGTTTCAGTGGTTGATTTAACCTTTGTTGCTTCTCGTGATACCACGGTTGAAGAAGTCAATTCTTTATTAATTGCTGCCTCTGAAGGTTCATTAAAAGGTATTTTAGCCATTAATGATAAGCCGTTAGTCTCTACTGATTTTAACCATGACCCAGCCTCTTCTACCTATGAAATGGCATTAACGAAAGTCACCAATGGCAACTTAGTTAAAGTCTTATCTTGGTACGATAACGAATGGGGATTTTCAAACCGCATGTTAGATACTTCTGTTGCTTTAATGAACGCAAAATAAACGATGTTCTTCCCTCCCATGCCTTTCTGGTATGGGAGTTCTTTCTGTCTTATTTCAACCTCACTTAGACTATGAACCCGATTAGACGCACCAAGATTCTTGCCACATTAGGCCCTGCTACGGATAAAGAAGGCGTATTAGAAAAACTATTTAACGCGGGTATTGATGTTGTCCGTTTAAATTTTTCACATGGCTCTGCACAAGATCATATTGACCGTGCGGCAACCGTGCGGGCGATGTCAAAAAAGACTGGTCGCCGAGTCGGTATCTTAGCCGATTTACAAGGGCCTAAAATTCGGATTGCTCGTTTTGAACACGACCATGTTTGGTTAAATGATGGGCAATATTTTGCACTGGATATTAATCTTGCAGAAAATGCGGGTGACCATGGTCAAGTCGGCATTACTTATGCCCCTCTAGCCCAAGAAGCTAAAATTGGTAGTCGTTTATTATTAGATGATGGGCGTATTGTTCTAGATGTGGTGAATATTGTTGATAAAACACGTCTGGAATGTACTGTCATCGTTGGTGGAAAATTATCCAATAATAAAGGCATTAATTTACTCGGTGGGGGCTTATCAGCAGCGGCATTAACTGATAAAGACAAACAAGATATTAAAACCATTGCTAAAATTAAAGCGGATTTTGTGGCAATTTCCTTTCCACGCTGTGCTGAAGATATGCATGAAGCGCGACAATTATTAGCCGATGTGAATTGCCATCCGAGTCTAGTTGCGAAAATTGAACGGGCAGAAGCGATGGAGGCGATGGATGAAATTATCTTAGCTTCTGATGTCATTATGGTTGCACGGGGTGATTTAGGCGTTGAAATTGGTGATGCGCATTTGCCGTCTGCTCAGAAAAAGTTGATTCGTCGTGCCAGACAGCTTGATAGAGCCGTCATTACTGCCACACAAATGATGGAATCCATGATTGAAAATTCCATTCCAACACGGGCAGAAGTGTTTGATGTCGCGAATGCCGTTTTTGATGGCACTGATGCTATCATGCTCTCTGCTGAAACAGCCGCCGGAAAATACCCCATACAAGCCGTTGAAGCCATGGCTCGTGTCTGTATCGAAATTGATACTCAATCCAGTGTCAGCGTCTCTAAACATCGTATTGATACCCGTTTTGAGCGTACTGATGAAGCCATCGCTATGGCAGCGATGTATATGGCTAATCACAGTAATGATAATATGGCGGGACTCATTGCCTTAACTGAATCAGGGGCAACGCCGTTATGGATGTCACGCATTAAATCAAGTTTACCTATTTTTGCGTTTAGTACCAAAGTAGAAACGCTGGGTAAAGTCACCTTATACCGTGGTGTTATTCCGGTCTATTTTTCACCTGAAACCGATTCTGAACTGAGTGTTAATAAACAAATTATTAATATTTTAATTAAATTGAACTACGCCGTTAAAGGCAATCAATTTATTATTACCCGAGGTGATGCAACCGGCAAACAGGGCAGCACTAACGCACTTAAGGTGGTCACAGTGACTGATACCACCATACTCCCTGAAAAAAAACCGGCGGAAACACCCCCACCAGCTAAAACCCTTAAAAAAACAAGTTAAAGCTGAAAAGGATTAAATTCTCGCTCTTGAGTATCTTATGATATGATTTAGCCCATATGCATTGCTTATAAAGCATATAATTTTAAACATAATTATTAAATAACGAGGTTAGATCTATAATGGGTTTATTAAAGAAAATAGCATTTGCTCTATTTATGAGTTCTGCAATGGTTGTAACAGCTCCTGTTGCAATGGCCGCTGGTAAACAAGCCAATCAAACGAAAGAAGAACTTGTAGTTGCGCTTGATGATACAGTGACTGTAGCAGAAGATGCATTAAAAGGCATTATTGCTGATACTGATTACAAAGCAATGATGAAGCTGTTCAAAATCACTAAGCAAACTGCTAAAACAATTGAAAGTACCGTTGTATTATCAGATCGTGATAGAGCGCTTGCAAGAGTTAATAAAGCACGTTCAGCTTACAAAAAAAGTCACAAAGCTGCAGCTAAAGGTAATGATGCTGAAGCAGAAGCTTATATGACTGAAGCAGTCGCGTTTATGACTGAAGCCGTACAAAGACTTAAAGATGTAAGAACTAAATACCATACATTCTAAGGTTTAGTTTTAATTTTCTCATGTATGGCTATTTACGCCTGTAAGTAGTCATTACATGTTGAAACCAATTGATAAGTAACCGCTAAGGCTTGTTTATCACAAACAACCGCCATCAATACATCATCTTTCTCTAAAAAATCAATAGTCCAGTGTTCAGCAGCTCCATATTCTATTGGAATTTTTAAAAATCGCTGCGGATAATCACTATCAATCACACATTGATTTAAGCCCACAGTAATACCCTTGCCCACTGCTTTAACAAACGCTTCTTTTTTTACCCAATATCGATAAAAACTCAGCCCACGCTCTTCATCGGGTAAGTCATACCATGCATTCGCTTCTTCTGTTGCAAAACACCGTTTCACTAACCCCTCATAGCCTTGTCGGGGCTTATAACATTCAATATCAATGCCTAGCTGACAATCTTTGCTCACCGCTAAGGCAAAACAATCACCCGAATGCGATAAATTAAAACTTACCTGAGGATAGTCATATAAAAAAGGTTTGCCCCACTCCGTTTTCTTAAACACTAAGTCTACAGCAGAGTCCTCGACATATTGCGCTAAAATAAGCCGTAATAATCCATGATTAACCACATAACGCTGACGCAATAACACGGTTGCAAAACGCAAAGCAATCGCCTGTTCATCTGCATCTAATAACGACCAATAAAAAGCTTCATCCTGAAAAAAATCAACAATCGATAGTTCATAATACACCGCTACCGTATTGTCAGGCATCACTAAGCTATTTATTGCTCCAAGGCCTCAGCCAATAACGCCTGCATTTTTTTCAAGCCCAAGCTTTCCGCACGGGCAATATTAGTCTCAGGAATATTTTCAGGCTGTTTATAATGTAATAACGCCTCATCAATACTCTGCTCCCTAATCAAATGCATCATGGGATAAGGTGAACGATTGGTATAATTAGCCGGATCATTTTCATCACTCCCCGCAAAACAATAATCAGGATGAAAATCAGCTAATTGATACACGCCTTCATAACCTTCCGCATGCATTAAATCATTACCTATTTCAATCGCCTCTAAAAAGTCATCAAAATCAGTTAATACCTGTGGAAAAATAATTAAACTGGTCGCAATGTCATTATGTTCATCTAAATAAATCACCTGATTAATCAAATCTTTCAAACAATCTTCTAATTTCTCAGCCTCACTCACATAATATAAAATCTTATCTGCATCAAAAACAGCTTTGGCAAAAGGACAAAAATTTAGCCCGATCACCACTGTTTTTAGCCAATATTGGGTTT
>ENA-ORXI01001771-ORXI01001771.1-sediment-metagenome-genome-assembly--contig:-NODE-1771-length-16475-cov-7.311928_pt1 | contig 16475 bp, 19 predicted proteins | sample MGYA00237861_ERZ511468 | MGnify/ENA primary metagenome ERZ511468 (study PRJEB26299, sample SAMN06266213) | sediment metagenome | isolation source: Hudson Canyon methane seep mesocosm | place... | reverse complement strand
ACATGGACAGCAACCGACTCGTCTGGCAACTCTGCAACAGCAACCCAGACCGTTACAGTGGTTGACACCACAGCACCAAGCGTTACCGCCCCGAATAGTATAACTATTGAAGCAAGTGGAGCTGAAGGAAACTTGGCTGATATTGGTCTTGGTTCTGGTAGTGACACAGTAGAAATTATCTCAGTAACCAGTGACTCACCAGACACATTCCCACTAGGTGAGACCGTAATAACATGGACAGCAACCGACTCGTCTGGCAACTCTGCAACAGCAACCCAGACCGTTACAGTGGTTGACACCACAGCACCCGAATTAATAGTACCTGAAGATGTTATAGTTGACAGCTTCTCTCTTGAAAACTTGGTTGAAATTGGTGATGCAGACGCACTCGATTTGGTAGATATGTTACCAACAATAACAAATGATGCACCAGAAACATTTCCCTTAGGTGATACAATAGTTACATGGAATGTATCCGACAACTTTGGAAATTCAAATAGTTTTCAGCAAGTTGTCTCTGTTCAGGCATGTGGCCAATCATTATCAGATTATAACCAGATCTTAGGAACTTCAGAAGATGATATTCTCATAGGCACGGATGCATCTGATCTAATCTTTGCACTTGGCGGTAATGATATTGTTTCCGGCGGACAAGGAAATGACTGCATAATCGGAGGCGAGGGAGATGATATCATATTTGGTAATGCGGGCAACGATCATCTTGTTGGCGGAGAAGGATATGATATTATCAAAGGCAATTCAGGGGATGACAAACTAACCGGTGGGCTTGGCTTTGATGTAGTTGACGGAGGGGATGATCATGATGTATCTTATGACTCTGCTTCAGATATTGTAATCAAATGTGAAGAACAACTGTAGAATATTTTCAGTGAATCTAACTAGATTGACTTCCATTCGGATCCACTAGACTAATTCCTCGCAGTGAGTAGTAAAACTTCCCATGGAAAGTCAATCTTTCCGTTTTTCTTTGTATATTGTAACGTGTTGTCTTTCACCATCTCCCGAAGGTTTGTTTTTTGAAATTTGTTTAGCGCGTTAAATTTTTCTTTTAATGGCTTTGATAGATATTTTTTGTAGTTGTTCCAATAGTCTGAAAACGTTCCTGGACTGTATCGGAATAGCAATTTTTTTACAACAATTCTGTCATATCCAGCCTTTACAAACACATTCTTGAATGTGTCTTTGGTTCCAAAGCGATCCATGTCTGGATATTTTGGAAGATAATCTGGAATGAGCTTCCTTGCAGGCTTTAGTATACTATCAAAGTAAGGAACATTAAACTTGCCATGAACACTCATTGCAACGATGCCGTTCTTTTTCAGAAATTTTTTCATGTTTTTCAGTACCTTTTGTGCATTGGGAAAGAAAAAAAGGGCATACTGACACGTAATTATGTCAAACTTTGTATCAAACTGTATTGTTTCAGCATCGCCAAGAATGAAATGCATGTTTTGTTTCTTTCCTACCCACTTTCTTGCAATGTCTAGTGCAGACTTTGAGCTGTCAACACCGTAAACCTGACCCCTTCCAACCCTGGTTAAAATTTTCTTTGTAACAAGACCCGTACCACATGCCAGATCCAGTACTGTATATCCAGACTTTATTCTTGCAGATTTTATCAGACTGTTTGTTACGCTAAAAGGACCAATCTCATTTTTTGCCCATCGGTTGTGGTAAAATGGTGCAACCTCGTTCCAAATGTTAATTATTCTTTGCTTGTACTTTGTTGCTTTTGATTTCATTTTTCTTAAGTACCATTGCATTTCATGTGTATTCTAACCATTGAAAGTATGTACTAAAAATGGATCCGAAGGGATTTGAACCCTTGACCTCCGCAGTGTGAGTGCGGCATCCAAACCAAGCTAGACGACGGATCCAAACTTTGTTCGCAAATACATTATTTAGGCGTTAGAAAATGTTGTGAAAATATATAGAAACTATTCAGGTTTACAAATTGTATGGGAAACAAATGTGAGCACTTTACACAAGCAAACGACCAAATCTCCCCGAATACAAAGGAATGCGAAGAGTGTGAAAAGGAAAAAACCCCTTGGGTTGCATTGCGAATGTGTCTAACATGTGGTCACGTTGGTTGCTGTGATTCCTCAGTAGGATTGCATGCAACAAAACATTTCAAAGAGACAGGACATCCTGTTATGGTTGCAATCCCATCAAAGTCATGGAAATGGTGCTATGTTCATGAGGAGTATTATTGATCTGTTATGGTAAGACATGAACTTGGAAAATGGAATCTTGATGAACTTGCTAAAAACCCGAATAGGGCAATTATTGATAAAAAGCTTGCAAGGATAGAATCTGATTCAAAAAGATTTGAGAAGATCAGAAAATCACTAAATCCAAAAGTTTCATCTGGAAAATTTCTCAAATTATTACATGACGTAGAAAATATCGTAGAAAAATCAAGCGTTATAGGCGGTTATGCATCATTGCGCTACTCGGAAAATACACAATCGGATGAGGCAACTGCGTTGCTCACACGCATTAGTAAATTTGGTTCTGATATTGAAAACCGATTGCTGTTCTTTGACCTATGGTGGAAAAGACAGGTTGATGAGAAGAACGCTAAACGGTTGATAAAATCTGCTGGTCAGTTTTCTGAATACCTAAGATTCAAAAGATTGCTAGCAAAGTATTCGCTAAGCGAACCGGAAGAAAAGATAATCAACACACTTGATGTAACTGGTGCTTCCGCACTTGTAAAGCTGTATGATAAGATCACCAATGCTTATGTTTACGCTGTTACTGTAGATGGCAAAAAAAGAACAATGAACAGGGAACAGCTTACAACACTTGTTCGAAGTAAAAAGGCAAAGACCAGAGAAGCGGCATACAAATCACTATTCTCAAAATATGGTGAAAACAAGGGAGTTACTGGAGAAATTTATCAAAATATTGTACTAAATTGGAGGAATGAGGGAATTGAAATGCGTGGATTTTCTTCCCCAATAATGATAAGAAATATTTCCAATAACATTGACAATGAGACAACAAAGACGCTGCTTGATGTTTGCAAGAAAAATTCTAAAATTTTTCAAAAGTACTTTTTACAAAAAGCGAAACTGCTTGGCATGAGAAAACTGAGACGGTACGATCTTTATGCTCCAAGTAAATCAAAAATAAAAGAAAAAAATTACTCCTATGATAAATCTGTAAAACTAGTCTTAGAATCACTAGCAAAATTCAGCCCTGTTTTATCAGGTTACGCTAACAACGTGTTTAAGAAAAAACATGTTGATTCGATTATCCGTCCTGGCAAAACTATTGGGGCTTTTTGCAGTACACCCTCTCCAAAAATAACTCCATATGTCTTAGTAAATTTTACAGGAAAGTCGCGTGATGTGTTTACGCTTGCACATGAGATTGGTCATGCCATTCATAGTATATCGGCATCAGGCAAATCAATATTGGTGTCAGATGCCTCATTACCATTAGCTGAGACTGCTTCTACATTTTCTGAGATGTTGTTGTATGATAAATTATCCGAAACTGTAACTAAAAATGAAAAAAAGATCATGCTATCAGAGAAAATAGATGACTTTTACGCAACTATAGGAAGGCAGTCTTTTTTTACGTTATTTGAAATTGAAGCCCATAAGCAGATTGCTAATAGTACTACCGTAGATGAAATATCAAGAACCTATCTCCGGAATCTCAATGAACAATTTGGAAATTCAGTAAAAGTTTCTGATGATTTTGGAATTGAATGGAGTTGTATCCCGCACTTTCACCATGCACCGTTTTATTGCTATGCATATGCCTTTGGAAATCTATTAGCACTTTCACTATTTCAGAGATATAAAAAAGAGGGAAAAAGCTTCGTTCCAACATACATTGAAATTTTGTCAGCTGGAGGCACAAAAAAGACGGAAAAATTGCTTCGTGAATCAGGCATAGATATTACCAAACCAAAATTCTGGCAGGATGGTTTTGATTACATTCAGGATCAGGTTAAGGAATTATCTAAACTAAGTTAGTAGCTCAAAACTAGAATTATGGATATGAAAACTAAGTAAGATTAATAGATTGATATTAAAATGAGCTAAATATGTTTAAGTTTTTAATAGCATTGGTACTTTTAGCCGGTTCTTCTCTTTTTGTAACGGAAGCATTTTCATTGGAGATAGAGTTACAGAAGGAAAGTGATAGGATCATTGAATCAAAGGGATGGTTACAGCCTGAACAGCACTCTTTGAAAGAATTCTTACAAATAATAATTGATCAAAGAGAATCCAAAAATAGAATATCTGTTAGTTTGATAAGTACCAGCCAATCCGATATTAAATTACCTGATGAAATAGAGGCTATTAGTTCTAATCCAAAGATATTTTCTATGAAAATTACCAATGAATTTGCCTGTGCTCCTACTCAAATTGATAAAGCATGTGTCATTATAGAAGTTGAGAGAGATGGATTAGGAGATAATCTTGCTGAAATAAAGAAGAATACACGTGAAATTACCGACAAAACTGTTGCTGACGGTATTATTATTTTTGATCCTGAATTTTACTCGCTAACTGTTAAACCAAAATCTGGTTTGGATGAGATGGAGTTGAAAAGATTAGGTGTAAAGGGAGAAGTTGTTGAAGTAATGTATACAGTACATCTCCAATCAACGAGCCAATTGTTTACTGCATTATCCACTATGCTTCTTAGTGATGACATTAGAACTTCGGGAGGATTTTATAATATCGCAGAAAAACTTTCAGAGAACTATTTTTCTGAATTTACTGTGACAATTATACCACTCGAGAACGAGATGTTACGTGAATTACATATTTCGTTGCTTTGTTCAAATGAAATACGAGAATTGGTAAACTGTGAGCGGTTGTATAGCGAACTAATTCCAGGTGTCCAAGAAGGAACAATAGATGAACAAATTGCACGTGGTTATGTAAGTCCGCTAGATTTCATCCAAGTTGAAAATATCAGCCGCTCTAAAATATTTTCAGATGAATTTTTACCTCTAAATTCAGTCATACAGGTAATGATACTTTCTGAAGAAGATTTACAGGTTAAGAGTGTTAATTCTAATGTAATAGAAAATTTGCAACACATTGGTGACATACAGGAGAGTGGTTGGTTCTTTGCATCAAAGGCAGGTCAAATAATTGATGGGAGATATATTTTTGGGCAAGAATCCTCAGTTAGCAAAAATGATTTAGCTTTTTCGATTGGACCTAACTATGGGAATGATATTGAGATAAAAGAGGTTGAAGGTGGTGGTTGTCTCATCGCAACAGCAGCATTTGGTTCTGAGTTATCTCCACAAGTCCAATTCCTAAGGGAGATTCGTGACAATACTGTACTACAAACTGAATCTGGCACTTCATTCATGACAGGATTCAATCAATTCTACTATTCGTTCAGTCCAGCAATAGCTGACTATGAAAGGGAAAACCTAGTATTCAAGGAAACTGTAAAGCTAATGCTAACTCCTCTATTGACATCGCTGACATTATTGCAGTATGCTGACATTGATTCCGAGTCTGAGATGCTTGGATATGGAATTGGTGTCATATTGTTAAACATTGGAATGTACTTTGTTGCACCAGCCGTTCTGATAATGACGGTTAGGAAAAGAATTTAGTTAAAGGATTAAAACTGCAGCGGCAAAAACAGTGGTCCATTTACCATCTTTATTTCCTTTCGCAGATTGTGTGATATTTTTTGTTTTGTATATTTGCCCAGATATAGTCCATTGTTGGCGCTTTTCATCCCAGCTTTTATCAATATCAAATGGAATTCCTAGAGAAGATGCCAGCATTTGTGCAGCTACGTCTTCTGCATAATCACCAGATTCTATTTCATTTTTTCCAAATGTATCATATTCAGAAAGGTATCCATATTTTGATCTGTCTGTTGGTTGTGCGATACCAACAGATGCAGAAATCAGTCTATTGGGTTCATTAGTTTGATTTCTAGAATAAATTGTAAATAAAATCTGTCCTGGCTTTATCAGTTTTAGGCCATCCTTACGAGGAATTAGTTTTGCATTTGGTGGGAAAATACTAGAGATTAACACGATGTTAGTTCCAGCAATACCAGCTTGTCGCAGGGCAAATTCAAAACTTGTTAATTTATCATCTGCGATACCAACTCCCTTTGTAAGAAATAATTTCTTAGCGACTAAATCTAGCAATTCAAATTTTTTTCAATCGTTTCCTATAATTAAGAATTTCATTCTGTTAATTAAATTAGAAAATACCTAAAATAACAAGATTTTACTTGTATTTTCTACTATCCCGCACTTTGGCTTTTTGCGTCGCCAAAACCCATGCTACAAATCCTCCTAGGCATAAATTAATGCAACCAAGAAGTGTGATGTAAACTGTTTGCATTCCTTCTGCAATTACTAGTCCAACAAAAATTCCCATGGCACCAGTTCCGAAAAACATAGCAATCAAAACCTTCAGTTTCTTAGGCTGGATATATTTAAGCTTCATCGAAATTTTTCGTATTTATGATTATTAAAGTGATTTGATATGATCTATAGTTTTGAGAACATTTTAAATCACCATAATCCTTGCGTACGTCATGCCAATGTAGCTCAGCCTGGCTAGAGCAGCTGATTTGTAATCAGCAGGTCGTGAGTCCAAATCTCGCCATTGGCTTATCTAAATTTACAATCTCGTACGTATTGATACTGACAAGCGTTTATTAGACGTAGTCAAAGGTTGGAAGCTATAAGGAAATATGACGAATTAGACTTCGGTGTTCTTCGTCATGATTTAGATGAAGAAAATGACAAAATTTGAAAAATTAGGATTAGAAAAAAAATTATTGGATACGCTAGATGAAGCTGGATTTACCACTCCGTTTCCAATACAGGAGCGTACAATTCCAGTTTTACTAGAAGGAAGTGACGTGATTGGTCAAGCTCATACTGGAACTGGTAAGACCGCTGCATATGCACTTCCAATATTACAGAAAACAACTGCAAAACAAGGAATCCAGGGAATTATAATGGCACCTACAAGAGAACTCGCATTACAAATAACATCTGAAATTAATAGATTTGCAAAAAATGTTGGAATCAGAACTGTCACAATTTATGGCGGTCAAGGTATGGGAATACAACTTGATGCGCTAAGAAAAAAACCAGAGATCATAGTTGCTACTCCTGGTAGACTAATTGACCATTTGAAAAGAGGTACTATAAAACTGAACAATGTAAAACATGTGGTGTTAGACGAAGCTGATGTAATGCTTGATATGGGCTTTGTTGAAGACATACAATTTATTTTAGATCTTACGCCAGAAGAAAGAGTCACATCTTTGTGGTCAGCTACAATGCCGCAAGAAATAATGCGATTAGCACAAACTAACATGAATTCTCCGAAGAAAATTCTTGTTGATTCAGATGATCTTAGTGGAGCAGGAATAGATCAATCATTTTTGATTATAAAAGATAGAGAAAAAACAAAGTTTTTGCTTGATTTTATAGATGGTAATATTGGCCAGTGTATTGTATTTTGTTCAACAAAAATTAGAACACGCGATGTTGCAAGAATGCTCCGCAAAGCTGGTAAGAAATCAGTGGCAATTGAAGGAGATATGTCCCAAAATAAACGTGAGGACTCCATGCAGAGATTTAGAAAAGCTAAAGTGGATATACTGGTTGCAACTGATGTTGCAGCGAGAGGAATAGATGTGCCAGAAGTTGCTCTTGTAGTCAATTACGATATTCCAAATCAAGATATGGTATATTTCCACAGAATAGGTAGAACTGCAAGAGCGGGTGCCAAGGGTAGAGCAATTACACTAGTTTCATACTCGTCAGTTGGAGAATGGAATGAAATAAAAAAACAGACACATGTTAAGATGACAGATCTTAACGAAAAACTTGGAATTGAATTTAAGATTCCTGATCCGCTCAAGCGGAGAGCAGATACGGGACGGCGTTTTAATAGATTTGCAAAAAATACTGGAAGACAATCTCATGGTAGACATAGAAATGCTAGAGACCAATATGAAAAAAGAAAAAAGCCACAGCATATAACAACAAGAAGTTACTTTAGTAAAAAGAAGCGTTGGTAAACTAATTGAAAATATGTATCTTTGAAGACTTAAAACCCACATTAAGCAACTGATAGTGAAACAAAATAATGCATAAAGGATTTGTGTTACTGAATTGTGATTTGGGTGCTGAGGAATTTATTGTAGAAGAACTTAGAAAAATTTCCCAAGTTTCGCAGGCATACGTCACATTTGGAGCATATGACGTAATTGCAGAAATAAATACGGATTCACAAGAAGATTTTGATGAGACCGTTTCATTCAAGATAAGACGGTTAGCACGGGTTGTAAGTACAATGACCCTTAATGTTATCAATTCTTAATGATTATATGAGTAACAATTAGAATAATTCTAGTTGGAAAAAATAGATTATACTGGTACTGTGTATCTACTTGATCACAAATATCCAGAACCGCTATTAAATCACAGTATTAAAAAATTAGGAGATCTTGGAATAAAAAAAGAGGATATAACAATAACTGATTCTCCAGAGAGTCCTCAGATTGGAAATATTGTGGTGGAAGTTTTTCCATACCACCTAGAAATAGCACGTGTAAGAACAATTAGAAATGATTCGTTTATCAGCGGTTCAATTACAACAGTTGAACTCAAGACTGATGCTGCTGGCGAATATATCGATTAATCTTGAAAAACAAACCTAAAAAAAAGAAACATTCAGTCATGTATGCCGCTATTTTAGTAGGAGTGATAATAGTTGCAATGTCGATATTTTTTGTTTATTCCAGTGATCAAGCAAAAATGCGTGGTGAGGCTTTTGGTAAGGCATTAGAATTTATTCAAGAGGATTTGAGAAAATTAACTCATTCATTTGATTCAAAAGTCTCCATGTTTAAACAGGGAGACATTAGCAAAGGCGAGTTTTTGGAATTCACTGAAAAACATGAACGTGAAATGGGAAAAATTATTTTACGATATGATAATTTACAAATACCACAATCATTCGTCTCGTCTGTGGAATTATTCAAATTATCAGCTGAGACACAATTGGAGAGTGATCATTATATGATAGAATGGGTCAGAACCGGCGAAGATACAGCGCACATTAGATCAGATTCTTTATTGCAACAATCATTTGATTATGAAATGGCTGCGTTGGCAAAATTTAAGTTAGCACAAGGGCAGACAAACCCATAACTTATTTAATTATATCAAAGAAGATCTAATAGTGAAAAAGTTAAGTCTGTTTCTAATCTTGTTAGTATTTGCAGTGCCTAGTGCTTTTGCTGAAGTCTATGTAGATAATGACCAAAAGTATCTTGGGGATGATGGTACGATCCACATTGTTGGTGAAATCATAAACGAATCAGACAAGCCAATAAACCAAGTTAATGTCATTGCAATTTTTTATTCTGATGGCAATAGTGTTTATCAGACAAGTACAGAAAATTTAACCAGCATAATTATGCCAGGAATGAATGGAATTTTTGATTTAATGGTTACTGAAAATATCAGTAATGTTGATTACTATACATTAGATGTTGATTACAAGGTAACTCAACCAAAAGACCAAGTGATTGAGATTACGTCATCTGAATTGTCATATGGTCCAGTTGACAACATTGCTATACAGGGAACTGTTGCAAATAATGGTGAAATAACAGCTAACATGGTAAAAGTCATTGCTACATTATATGATCGAGATGGTAATGTTATTGCTGTTTCACAGGCAAGAACGGAACCAGATTATTTACGAGCAAGTGATGAATCATTCTTTTTAATTCCTATTCTAGATAAAACTCAAGCAAGTAAAATGGTAGATTATTCACTTGTTGCAGAATCAGAAGAGTATACAGCGGTACCAGAATTTCCTTTGGGTTCAGGTGTATTGTTAGTAGCTTCACTTTCTGCATATATTGCATTGACTAAAAACCCCTCAATAGTTACAAGAAGTTTAGGATATCTAAGCAATCCAAGGTGGTTCTTATCACGTTTGAGACAGTCTTCTTTCTAATAGTGAAATGACACTTTCTAATGAAATTCAAACATTTCTAGATAGTCAGATTGAATATTACACTAATGAGGCTAAATCCTATAGGGAAATGGCTAAAGAGTATAACCTGGATGATAGCTCGGTATCTGACACCGCTTTTGGCATAATAGTTGGTTGTATTTACTCAAGCTTTATTCAAACATACACAAATCAAGATAGTACCCCAAACTCGCAAGATGTTGAAGAATTCACTGAAATAATTGTAAAGAATTCCAAGAAGATAAAAGAATCTATACTGACTGATAATGATTCCAAATTAGGACAATAATGCTTGTACATTTAATTATAGATAAATTTCAAAATGTCTGTAATTATGTCTGAAATAGATGCGTATAAGATACAACAAATAGTTGACAATGGTAACGCAGTGCAAATCTCATTAGTTGAGGATGTACAGACAGAACCACTGTCCCAGAAGCAATTGATCATAGAAAATGTATCTAAAAAATTAGATGATGATACGAAAAAGCAAGTTATGCCGCTTTTGGATGCTATACTTCAAGCACAACCTACCATTAGAGTGAAAAGCTATGCCCAAACGAACATTTCAATCACAATGCCAAAAAATCGATATGTAAAGATGGGAAGACCACAAGTTGGCGATAGATTACAAGTAGATCTAAAAAAGATTTAGAGTTCTTTTTCTATTTCAGATAAATCAGATAGCGGTAATGAACAACTAAAATTTTTACAAACAAACACGTTTGTTTTATCATCATGAAATTCTTTTCCTGAAAAGAATGCGTGTTTTGATAGGGAATCCAAATTATTTTTATCTCTAACTATAACCATAATTGACTCTGGCAGGAATTTTTTTTGTAATGATGAAATGAGTTCAGAGTTCTTGTCATTAATTATAGTAATTTCTGTAGGCTTTTGATGATACAAATACAACACGTTAAGTAAATACCCAAATGCAAATGGATTTTCAGCCGCAGCTGTTGCCTGTGATTCAATAATTTTTTTGGTTATTTCTAAAAATTGTTTATTTTGAGTAATATGATGAAGTCTGAGCAACACATATGCGGCAACTGAATTCCCAGATGGCATAGAAAGGTCATAATTGCTCTTTGGTCGTATAATCAATTTTTCATGGTTATCTGATGTGAAAAAAAATCCGTATGTAGAATCATCCCAAAAATGTGTGATTAGATAATTAGAGAGGTTAGTTGCAAATAACAAATACATTGGGTCTGAGGTGATTTCAAACATATCTAGTGATGCGTTTGCCATGTTGGTATAATCATCTAGGTATCCGTTGAGTTTGGATTCTCCATTTTTGAATGTTCTATGTAAGATATGATTTTTCTCAAAATTATTTTCAAAGAAGTCTAATGATTTTTTTGCAACATCCAGATATTTTGAATTTCCAGTTATTCGGTAGCCTGACAGAAAAGCAGAAATCATCAAGCCGTTCCATGAGGTTATAACCTTATCATCTTTTCCAGGCTGTTCCCTTTTGTTTCTAACTTCAAGCAATTTGTCAGAACATTTTGAAATAATATTCTGTATTTCAGATTCACTCTTTCCAAATTTGAAACCTAATGAAGATGCATTGATATTATTTGCAAAGATAGTCTTCCCTTCAAAGTTTCCACCGTCTGTTACATCATAATAAATACAAAATATATCAGAATCTTCACCTAAGATTTTTTCAACTTCCTGTTTTTTCCATACAAATGTTAGGCCTTCTTCCCCATTGGTATCAGCATCCTGTGCGGAAAAAAATGTGCCACCACTTGATGTCATTTCACGAATAACATAATCAAGGGTTTTTTTTACAACATTCGCAAAAAAAGGATCTTTGGTAATTTGATAAGCCTCAGAATAAACTATGGGCAGCAATGCATTATCATATAGCATTTTTTCAAAATGTGGGACAAGCCATCTTGTATCAGTGGAATAACGATGAAAACCTCCACCAATCTGATCAAAAATTCCGCCCTTTGCCATTTTTTTCAAAGTTAACAATGCAAATTTTTCAAACTTGGATATTCCAGAAAGTTTTGAGTATCTGAACATGAATGATAAATTAGATGCGTTTGGGAATTTTGGTGCCTGACCAAAGCCACCGTATGTAGTATCAGCAATTTGTAAAAGATTAATCGCTGCCTCATCAAGTACTGACTTGTCAATTTTAGAAGGTGTGGGAAATTGTTTTAGCTTGTCTAGATTTTGCATAAAGTTATCAGCTGCCTTTTCAATGTCTTTTGGTTTTTCCTTCCATGATTGTGCTAACTGCCTGCATAAACTTCCAAAACCAGGTCTTCCATACGAGTCGATGGAAGGAAAATATGTCCCGACATAAAATGGTCTTTGTTCAGGAGTAAGAAATACACTTAACGGCCAGCCACCCTGCCCTGTAGACATTTGACAAACCTTTTGATAAATATCGTCTAGATCAGGGCGTTCCTCTCTGTCTACTTTGATGTTAACAAAATTCTCATTCATGATTTTTGCGATTTCATTATCTTCAAATGATTCATGTGCCATAACATGACACCAATGACATGAGCTGTATCCTACACTTAGAAAGATTGGCTTGTTTTCTTTTTTTGCTCTACCAAGTGCTTCCTCATTCCATGCATACCAATGAACAGGATTTTTGGCATGCTGTAATAGATATGGACTGGTTTCGTTACCTAGTTTGTTTTCGCTCATGAAACTTTATGATCAAATAAGCTATTTGTATCAAGCTTACACACGCATACAAGCTATTACACATACATACATCTTACATATTACAGGATTCATTCTAAAACATGGGTCCAGTTGTATTCGTAATAATAATAGGAATGTTAGGCTTACTTACAGCTTTCATAGTTCATCTAGTGACTTAGATTAGGTTAATTGTATCAATCTTATACAGACATACGTATTACATAGATTCTTTTGAAGATAGGATATGGTCAAATGCACATTGTGTAATGAAGAATTTGAAACAGATGAATTATTACAAAAACATATGAGGATATGCATCTTCTGCATCGATCAAAAAAATATAGAAAAATGACACTAACAGATAAGGAAAAAATCTTACAAGAAGAAGTTTTCAAATCTGACTAAAAACTATGATAGAAACAATAGCAATTACAATCGGTACAACATAATATTTACGAATTGGGTTAGTTTTATCCATGTATGACTAAAACTAGTCATGCCTATATGATTAGTCATATTCGTCTAAACAATGCGATGGATATGTATAATGTGATATTTCATACTAGATATGAAATACATGTGTAAAAGTTGTAAAACGACTTGTAGCAATATTATACAACATCTTAAGAAAGTACATGGTTTTTCAGAATCTTACATAAAAAATTCACTCATAACAAACACAAACAGCTACAAAAATTCTTTTGAGGAAATAAAATAAGATAAATGAGTTTTCAGCAGATCAAAAAAGATTATGTAGGCGCTTTACCTAGCAGGATTTAGAATGGGAAATAAAGGTAATACAAAAAGACATTATTGTAATAAATGTGGATTGAAAAATAACAAATGCAAATGTGAGGAATTGAAATGACAGAGAAACCTAAAGATGTTGAAAAATATTTTGAAAACTCAAAATGTAAAATATGTGGAGTTGTAGTCCAACCACATTTTCAGGGCAATACCAAACTCCCAAAAGAAGAACATTTGGCTAAAAAGCATCAGGATTTAGAATGAACGATAAGGAAAAACTCAAAGCCATGAAGAAATCAAGATGATAACGAACCAATTTTTGTATAGAGATATGGTCGAAAAAATGTTTAAAGAACAAAAGTATCTGAATACGTTATGTATGTAGAATCTGAAGAAATTCATAAAAAAATCGACAAAATAATTGCCATGCTTGAAGAACATATCAAAGATCGACCCTTCAAATCTTGGAATGTTATGGGCGAACACAAAGAAATTCCTGATAAACTTGACAAAATAATTGCCATGCTTGAAGAACATGTCAAAGATTAATCAGTAGAGATTCGTCAAATCGTCCGTAAATCACAAAAAGACTCGATTAATCATGCACAAACCTATTTGATCATGTGAATAATTCATGCCAAAATCATCATATCAAGTTATTTCATAAAGAAGAAATAGGTAGTATAATTATCGTAATTCAATATGGAAGGCGATCCTACCGGAGGCATGTGGATATATCTTATCTTTTTCGCGATTCCACTGGTAAGAATAGTTCCGCGTCTTTTAAGAAAGTATAGACGCAAAAATGCCGGATTGGAACCGGAACCAGCTGAGAAAGATCATGCAGGACAGTTTTTCACTAGCAAACAAGTGCCAGAGCCACCAAAATACAGGGAACCACCTCCACCGGAACCAGAGCCAAAACCTGACAGTAAAGATGGTTGGGTCGGCAAAGACGATTTTAAACGATAAGATTGTTCATGCTTTAAATTATTCATGTTTTAATCCTGTTTATTGACATCATACTTCACTGTTAACGAAGCAAACAAAATTCTTCCTATAGTTATTGAGAAATTTAACTATGCAAAAAAGCTAAAGGATGAGATTGTTAAGACGGAGCAAGAATTAGCCACAAACGTATCAGCAACCAACTCTTTAGCAGAATACGCCACTTTGAAGCAAAAATTAAACTCTATAGTTTCCAAATTTTATCAATCAATAGAGGATCTTGAAAGTACTGGCGTTATACTAAAAGGACTTGATGAGGGTTTACTTGATTTTCCTGCAAGACGCTTTAACGAGGAAATTTGGCTTTGTTGGAAAGAAGGGGAAACTGAGATTAAATTTTGGCATGAAAAGGATGTTGGATTTATGGGAAGAAAACCAATTAGTGTAAGTACTGAATCTTTAGTGTAATGATTTCTGTCTGGTTACGTGTGATTCGCATCCGTTTTTTATTAGCATCAGTGATAGCAGTATCCGTAGGTTTAGCAATTACTTGGTGGCATACTGGAAGCATAACAGTATTTGATGCAGCATTAACAATGGGTGGCGTGCTTGCCCTTCATGCAAGTGTTGATTTGCTTAACGATTATTGGGATTTTAAGCGTAAAATAGACACAGTAACTCAAAGAACAAAAATGAGCGGTGGTTCTGGTGTTCTACCTGAGGGTTTGTTAAAACCTGGACAAGTTTATGCAGCAGGCATTGCTTTTTTGGTACTTGGTACTGTAATTGGAATATATTTTGTTATTACATATGGCATAATTATTGGGGCAATACTTGGTTTTGCAGTAGTGTCGATTTATTTTTACTCAACCAAAATTGTTGATTGGGGCCTGGCGGAAGTTTTTGTTGCCATAAAGGGAACTATGATTGTTATAGGAACTTACTTTGTTCAAACATCTCAGATTTCAGAATCTGTAATATTAGGTGGAATTGTTGTAGGAGTGTTATCATCACTTGTGTTATTTATTACCTCATTTCCAGATCATGATGCGGATAAATCAAAAGGAAGAAAAACACTTGTCATAAATCTGGGAAAACAAAAAGCATGCACATTTTTTTGGGTATTTCCAATAATTATTTACAGTGTAACTATAGTCGCCGTCATAATCAGTGTTTTTCCTATTTTCTGTCTAATCATCCTTGGAACTATTCCCATGGTGATAAAATCAGGCAAAAAACTAAAACATGGGTATAATGAATTGAATAAAATTATTCCAGTCATGAGTTCTACTCTAGTTTTTAGTAGACTTACTGGTGTATTGCTTGTTTTTGGTTTCATTATAAATATAGGCTAACAAAAATTTTATTTTTACTAATAACACAAAATATGATTAATAAGAAAATATACTTATAGATTACATGAAGGTGATTACTTGTGCCAGTTGATCCTGTTTGTGGAATAGAAATGGATGAAGATATTGCATTAGTTCATGAATTTGATGGGAAAAAATACTTTTTTTGTTGTAATGGTTGCAGAAAAATTTTTGTGAAAAAGCCGAAAAAATACAAAAAAAATGTTTAGATAGGAAATGAACCACACATACGACAAAATTTTGAATCTGGTTTTATCTTATACCTGCAATTAGGACACTTGAATTTAGAAGAATGAAGATTTATTGGAGCATCAAAATATTTTCTGTATCTCATGTAATAATACAAAGATTCTTTTGATTTGATCAAAACTTTATCAGCAGTAGCGATTTTTTTTGTTTCTTCCTTAAAAAATTTATCAGATATTGTATTATTAAACATGCTAATTAGTCCAGATGTACCTGCCCCATCTTGCATGGCTGCTTTTTTTCTCCAAACAACTGATTTTGGAATCTTGTTTTCAAATAATTTACGCAGTATCCATTTTCCATATTTTTGACCATTTTCAACTTTAACTTTATAATTTACAGGTAAAGATTTAGCAAAACCTATCACTTTTTCATGAAGAAAGGGAGATTCAACATTTATTCCTAATGACTTTGCTATTTTTTGCGTTGG
>ENA-ORXI01001769-ORXI01001769.1-sediment-metagenome-genome-assembly--contig:-NODE-1769-length-16487-cov-9.205058_pt1 | contig 16487 bp, 15 predicted proteins | sample MGYA00237861_ERZ511468 | MGnify/ENA primary metagenome ERZ511468 (study PRJEB26299, sample SAMN06266213) | sediment metagenome | isolation source: Hudson Canyon methane seep mesocosm | place... | reverse complement strand
AAGCTCGGCGACTGATGTCCCCGTTTCATTTTGCTTCAAGATGCTAATGATCTGGCTGTCTGTGTGTCGTGTTTTTTCATAGAAAACTCCTGCTAATAGTGTATTAGAATTTTCTGCTTTCAACTTGGTTTATTTTTCGGGGGGATTACACATACCTAATTATTTGAGACTGTAAATTTAATATTTAGAGCTGACATGCTGGTCATATTTACTCTATCCTTCTTATTTTTATTACCTAATTCAGAGTTCTATTCACTAATCCGCTCTTTTATATTAACTACTAGATTCTTCAGTAAACCTCTATCATCACAGCAACAACGCTCCGTAAGGCCACCTGAGTTCCATCTTCAAGGCTTCCTTGATAACGTCTACTTAGACTCATTGTTCTATTTTCATTAGTTTTGAAACCCACGTACAGGGTAATCGCTACTTGTCGTCAACAGGGAATTCGTCCGCTTCAGGATCCAGCAATCCACCCCAATTGGTGCGCTCAATCATTGCATCTCTGTTTTCTACCGAAATCATTTCTTCACCATCCCTGATTTGCCAACCTCCTCCCAGAGCCTTGTAAGTGGCCACAAGGTTAGTACCTACCTGGCCACTAACTTCAGTCAAGCGATCTGACTGGGTGACCAGAAAACCTTGAGAGTCCAATACGCGTTGATAGTCAACGAGCCCCTCTTTGTATTGAATCGAAGATATCGTTACCGATCGTTTGGCTGCATTGACGCTTTGTTTCAGAAACTGCTCCTCTTCCTTGGCTCGTGTATATGCGACCATCGCATCTTCGACTTCCCGTTGGGCATTTAACACCGTGTTTTTATAATTGACTACCAGCTGTTGAAGGCGTGCATCTTCTACCCGTACCCGATTCTCAATACGATCGTAATTCAGAATATCCCAGTTGAAACCAGGTCCAGCAGTCCAGTACAAACTCTTATGGCTGAATATATCATCCAGCGAATTCTGGCCTGCATCTGATGAATGCCATCCAATACTTCCAAATAGAGAAAAATGAGGGTACAGGTCTGCTTTAGCAATTCCGATCTGAGGACTTTGGGTGGCGATACGTAACTCGGTCAAGCGGATGTCGGGGCGACGCCTGAGAAGATTATTCGGAATATCAATAGTAACTGTATCAGCAGCTTCCGGAATCTCAATCGGCCCATTTAGCAACTCTTTCAGTTCTCCCGGCAGCATACCCAGTAAAATGGCCAGTGCATTCTGCGCTTGACGTAGTCCGGATGCCAGTTGGGGGACCAGGGCTTGAGTGTCAGCCAACAACATTATAGCCTGGGTCACATCCAACTCCGAAACGGCACCCTCTTTGTATCGGACGTCGACAATCCGCAGAGATTGCGTTTGCATATTCACATTATCTCCGGCAATAACCAACCGTTTCTCAAACGTGCGGATCACGATGTAAGTGCGCGCTACTTCAGCCATAAGTGATACGAGAACGTTGTCATAACTGGCAACACTGGCCGCTAGATTGGCTTCTCCAGATTGCACCGTACGACTAAACTTACCCCAGGTATCTAACTCCCATTCTGCATCGAATCCGAGGCTCAGTGCATTAAAATGATCGCCTGAACCTATACTTGATTTATTCGCTGTCAAATCTCCGGAAGCTGATTGCTTCTGAGGATACAAGCCACCGACCGCAATAGCTAATTGCGCACGCGCCTCATAAATACGGATACCGGCAATCTGCAGGGATAGATTCTGCTTGTAGGCTGTTTGGATCAAATTGTCGAGCACAGGATCATCAAACACACGCCACCAGCTACTGTAGTCGGTTTGACCGACACTCAAGCCAGGGGCCTGTTTCTCCTGCCACTCATCCAGCAACGGCGCCTCCGGCTTGGCAAAATCCGGTCCAACCATAGTGCAGCCACTCATGACCAATACCATGGTAACCAAAGCCAAGTTCAAGGGTTTCAATGGTTTGAGCCATCTTGCGGAGCAAGCCGTTTTAGTTTGATCCGTGACTGTATCGCCTATGCCAATATACATCGTGCTCTCCATTTTATGACTTCTCCGATCCCCAGTAGTGTGTGAGTACTGCTAAGAGATCTTATAGTATGTTTGTTTTTGGGTTCAGTCAGGCACATGAGCTGCCGGTAGTTTCACCCTAAAAAAGATGCTGTAGAGTACCGGCACATAGTTCAGCGTAAACATACTACCGATAAACAGGCCGAAGAACATGACTGAGGCCATACCGTAAAAAAGCGGATCATGATTAATGATTAACGGTAGGAATCCCAGCATGGTGGTCGACACCGAAAGCAGAATCGGTCTGAATCTGCTTAGGCACGAATTGACGATCGCATCATAGGGTTCCTGTTTCTCACGCAGGTTAACCTCGATTTTATCGATCATCACGATACCGTTGTTCACAATAGATCCGGCCAAGGCCAGTAGCCCGAGAATGACCATAAACCCAAAATCAGCCTGCATCACCAGCAGTCCGACCACCGACCCGACAATGACCAACGGTATGGTCAGGACAATGATGCCCGCTCGTCTGATGGAGTTGAACTGCCATACCAGCAAGAAGACAATTCCAGCAAAGCTTGGCAGAAACCATTTTGCTAGGTTTTTTTGGGCTGTGGCGGAGTCCTCAAGTTCGGCGCCGACATGCCAGTAGTGATTTTTCGGAAACGTCATTGCTTCCAGTGTGGGATTCAGGGCGGCAAAGAGTTCCGAAGCCTTCATCACCTGATTTTTGGCGCTGACGGTGATGGTTCGCTCCTGATTGTAGCGTACTGTACGGCTCAGCTCTCCAACGACGGCCACACCAGCCACTTGACTGAGCGGCACACTGTCGCCAGATGATGTACTAATGGCGAGCGTACGCAGGTCATCTAAAGAATCCCTCTCTTCCTTGACCCCACGTCCGACGATGGGGATTTCAGTATTGTCCTTGTGGTAAGTCGTGGCCGTATTACCGCTGATGAAGAAATTCAGCGTATCGGCCACATCCTCGGATGTCACGCCGGCACGTCTGGCCTGGGCCTGATCAACCTCCGCCTTGGCCGTAAACACCCGGTTGTTCCAATCCTGTTTGATCTGAATGGTGCCGGGAATGTCTCGGAGCGCGGCTTGCAACTGCTCGGCCTGTGCCAACAGCACTTCATTATCCGGACCGCTGAGCCGGAGTTCCAGAAGACCGGATTCACTACCGCCAAGCCACATGGATTTGACCCTGCCTCTGACATTGGGGAAATGATTCAGTATGTAGTGGTCCGTGCGCTGGACGAGTTCCTCCACCTGTTTGGACGTTTGGGTGTTGACAATTAAAAACCCGATGAACGGATCCGGATCTACCGGTGACAGTGATAAGAAAAAGCGTGGCCCGCCACTACCCACGTAGGCGATGGTTCCAGTGATTTCTGGATTTTCCTGCTTATCCTGCAGCCAAGCACTGAGTTCTTTGACGGTTCTGTCGGTCTCCTCAATGCGCGTGCCGGCGGGAAGGTCGAGATAGACCAAATACTGGTTTCTATCCCCTCCCGGGAAAAAAGCCTGTGGTATAAAGCTTGCCGCATAGATGGAGGCAGCGAATGCGCCGGCCGTCACTGCCAGCACCAAGGTCCGATTTCTCAGAGAAAACGATAGGATTCGACTATAAATCTGATAGAATTTTCCCTGGTACGGATCGACCTTTTGTTGTTGTTCACTACCACTGGCCGGGGGTACTTTTAAAAACCAGTAGCACATGCTGGTCGATGAAAACATGGAGAAGAACCACGAGCCCAAGAGCAGAATGATCATCACCGAACCCAGCGAGGAGGTGTAATCACCTGCCGTACCGACTTGTAGCAGAATCGGTCCGAAAGCAAAAACTGTGGTCAGCGTGCTAGTGAGCAGGGGAATCGAAAGGCTGTCGCCGGTTTTTAACACGGCATCTTTACGTGCCATGCCACTTTCCATATTCACCTTAATGTCATCCGAGACCACAATGGCATTATCCACGAACATGCCCAGAGCAATGATCATGGTGGCCAACGACATCCGTTCCAGATCAATTCCCAGCGCATACATCACCAAAAGACCGAATAGCATGACCAAGGGGATAAATGAGCCCACAATCAAGCCGGTTCTCAAGCCCAGAAGCAGCATAACCACTACCAGGACGATGATGATGCTTTCGACCACGTTGATCACCATGCCATTGATGGATTTTTTGATGAGTTCCGGCTGGTAGGTGGCGAAATCGAGCTCATAGCCCCATGGCAAAGACTGCTCGATCTCTTTGACTGCTTGACTCAACCGCACGCCGTACTCGACGGCATCAACCCCTTTGATGATAAAGACGCTCAATACAATAGCCTGATGTCCATTGTAGTACGCCGGGTTTTGGATCGGCTCCACATATGCTTTTCGGATTGTGGCGATGTCACGCAGCGGAATCGAGTGCTGAGACGCGCGAATCGGAATGAGGATTTCACCAATCTCTGCAATGGACGTGAACTGGCCCTGAGTCTCCACGTTAATTTCCACATCGTTAACGTTTATCTTGCCGCTAGGTAACAGGATGTTCTGCGCCTGAAGTTGTTTCCCAATATCGCCAGGGTCGATGCCCAACTGGGCCATTTTGGTATTTGATAACTCCACATAGATGCGCTCATCCTGCACACCGGTAAGATCGATTTTCATCGTTCCACTCACCAGATTAAGGCGCTCCCGGATTTGACGGGCAGTTTCATGCATTTCCGCCATGTCAAATCCATCGCTCCAAAGGGCGATAGTAGCCACCGACGTGTCTCCGAACGTATCGTTGACCATCGGTCCGATGGTACCTTTCGGCAGATCGGGTTTGATATCTTCCATCCGGTTGCGTAGCAGTTTCCATGTTGCTGGGAGCTGTTCGGCAGGCACTGCATCAGCGATAGTGACATGAATCAGGGATTCACCGTTTTTGGATGTCGAATTCTTGATCTTATCGACTTCACCCATGCTTCGGATTTTCTCTTCGATAGGCCTAGTGAGCAGACGTTCGACTTCCGCTGCCTGCATGCCGGGATATTGCGCCACCACCACCGCTTCTCGAATAGTAATGAAGGGGTCTTCCAGTTTCGGAAGAGTCATGAATGCACTGCCCCCCCCGATAATCACCAGCAATAACGTCAGGATGACCGTTCGAGAATTATTCAGCGCAAATGCAGTAATCCCTTTCATTTCAGTTCCCTTACGGTTGAATCAGTGTGACTTTCATACCATCGGCTAAAAAACTCACACCGGCTACGGCAATGATGTCTCCAACCGAAAGACCATCGATTACGAGAGGTTTTTCTCGTTCTGCACCTCGGAATCGAATCGGTGTTTTTTTGACCATCGATGTCTCGGAGTCAAACACAAAGACATATCCCTGGTTGACGCCCGGAGCAGCTAGGATAGCCTGAAGTGGAATCATGTATCCAGCTTCCCAGTTTTCGTCCTTTATGATGAAACTTACACCAGCGCTCATACCAGGTTTGACTTTTTTGTTCGGAACCACCATCGCTACTTTGGCCGGAAAGGCGTTGGCCTGAACAGCGGCAGACCCGATGAAGGAAATACGGCCCTTTGTGGACTCACCAGGCAGCGTGGGAAAGCTGATTGTCACTGTATCATCGATGTGTAGACGGTCAATGATGTTTTCCGGAATAGTCAATTGTACTTCCATATCCCCCGAGGCATTGATTTCGAACACCTTTTGCCCGACTTTAACCTCCTCGTTGGGCTGGACCGATCGCCAAGCAATGCTGCCGTTGTATGGAGATAGCAGTTTCGTTTTTCGCAGATTCCGTTTGGACTGCTTCAGTCTGGCCATCTGAAAATTAATCGCACTCTCGGCAGCTTTGAGATTATACTCGGCGATATCCAAATGACTTTGTACCCCCGCACCCTGCTCGTAAATCCGCTTTTGACGATCATATTTTGATTTTGATTCGCTCGCCTTGTCTCTGGCCTTTTTCAACTCAGCCTGACTCGCCTCTACTTCCAACTGATAGGGCTCCGGATCGAGGGTAGCAATCAGTTGCCCTTTTTTGACCCGATCGCCGATGTCAACGTCCACGGATAGCACCTGTCCATCAACCAGAAAGCTGAGATCCGAAGAATCGACCGCGGCGGCGATCCCAGAAAATTTGAATGCCTGCCCTTCTGCCTGCTCACTGACGATCATCGACTTGATCGGTCGGATCTCATCAATAATTTCAACTTTATCTCCACATGCCGTCAGGGTAACCGTTAGGCAAAGCAGCCATACTGCCTTCTTTAACGTATGTTTTGGTGTGATAAATCTCATTTTTTAGTCTCAACTATTGGTATTAGTGGTTGTGTAATGGTCAAAAAAATTAGAACACGAAGATGGATAGCTTAATCGTAATATCAAACTCGTCGCCCTGAACCATTGCATTATCAGTTACTTAAGTAAGTACCAGTCCACTGTGTGATTTTCAATTTATTATGTGCCATACTAAATCAGGAAGCAATGATATAGATCAATTCTAATGCTAGATTGATCCACTATTAAAAATGTTAGAGACGATTATATTATCTCATTTTAATATTTACTGAATTTCTTTATATGGTTCTAATAAATGAAACAAGAATTTACTATCTTAGTAGCAAAATTAAAAGCTGAACGCGAAGAAATGCAGTTAAAAATGCATTTGGCATCTATGGAAGCTAAAGAAGAATTTTCTGAAGCCGAGAGAAAGTGGCATCAGATTGAACAACAAGCCCATAAAATTGCTGATAATTCAGTAGAAATGTCGGAGGATCTTATTACGTCAGTCAAAATAATTGGGGAAGAACTTCAGGATACGTATCAACGTATTGCGACACGAATTAAAAATTAACCAGATTCTATATTACCCGAAACGTAACGGTGGCTTTGGGCATAATAATCGCTTTGCTTCTTAAGTCTCATAAGGCACTTTTATTAATACTTATTGTACGCTTACTCACAGATATATCTGATGCAATTACAGTTTATGCTTTAAATATAGAAGTCATTAAAGAAAGTGTTCCAATGGTTGTCGTGCTACTCATTGTTCCTGCTCTCGCTGCTGTTGCTTATTTATGGGGGCGTATCAACCAATAAGTCATGCATTTCTGTAAGCTATCAATGCCATTAGCTCGGGCAATTAAATTTCCGGTGATGGCAAGAGCTACACTAATGACCGCTTGTAGCACCAAGTAGACTGCCACACTATTTCGAACGTGTTAGATGTAAGTCGGAATAAATACATCGAATCTGTTTGAGCCATCTCTGAAGATTCATAAAGGGTGATATTACCGCGTGGGCTTTTTCAGCTCAGCTTTGAGGCGTAGAATTTCTTGTTCAGGTATTTCATTTTTATACTGTAATAGGGCTAAATTATTCTTTTCTTTATAGCTCGGATCCAACTGTATACGGCTGACTCAGGTATTTCATGGTCTCGATCTACTTGTGCTGCTGAGTGTTCACCAATAATTACTTCTTCTATTACGGTGTCTTTTAACTGTTGGTCGTATTTTCATTTTGCCATCTCGTGTTACTTTTTTGATTATAGTTTAATTAATCATCTAGGTACCGAGATAGTGTAACCACTCCATATTGCCACTAGACTTATTTAAGGGCTAATTTAACCGGTTTAAATGAACGTCGATGAATAGCTGTTACACCTAAATCTAATAAGGCTTGTTGGTGCTGCTTAGTTGGATAGCCTTTATGTTGTGCAAGTCCATAACCAGGGTATAAGGTATCCATTTCTTGCATCTCTCTATCTCTTGCTACTTTAGCCAAAATAGATGCTGCTGCTATCGCTGCCTCAGACTGGTCGCCCTTAATAATAGTCGTTACAGGACACTTGAGGTTCGGCGCCTTATTTCCATCTACCAAAGCATGAGTCGGCTCAACACTCAGCCCTTCAACTGCACGCTTCATTGCTAGTAGCGTTGCTTGCAGTATATTTATTTGATCAATTTCTTCTACTTCAGCACGACCTAGAGACCATGCCAAGACATTTTTTTTGATAATTGGCTCTAACTCTTCCCGACGCTTCTCGCTTAGTTTCTTAGAGTCATTTAAACCTACAATTGGTTTATTGGGATCAAGTATCACAGCTGCAGTCACAACTGGGCCAGCAAGCGGACCTCGACCTACTTCATCGACACCTGCTACTAATGAATAATCAGGCTTCATTATCTAATAGTTCAATAACTAACTGGGCAGCATTATGTGCACCACCTGAAGGTCCCAGTGCTGTTAATACTTGTCTTTGGATAGCTTCAGCATGCGACTTACTGTCATTTTCTACTAATAAATTTGTTAACTCTTTTTCTAATCGTTCTGCTGTAACCTCATCTTGAAGTAGCTCAAGAATAACGGGCTTAGCGGTCACAATATTGCATAAACCGACATAGGGAATGCGTACTAAACGACGCATAATGCGATATGTCATCGGTGCGACACGATACGTTATAAAATGCGGCACGCCTAATAAGGCAATCTCTAATGTGACTGTGCCGGATGCAGCGACAATGGCATCACATGCAGCAGTCAGCTGATAAAAATCACCAGCCACTACTTTTACGGGGAGTTTACTCTTCGCTAGAATAGGATTAATAACGCTCATATCCAAGCCTAATGCGACAGGTAATACAACTTCAATATTATTTTGCCGTTCGACTACACGCTCAGCAGCTTCTAACATCACAGGCAATAATGCTTCAACTTCACTACGTCTACTACCAGGGAATAAGCCGATAACACGACGGTTTAACTTAATGCCTAATTTGATCTTGGCTTGTTTGTTAGTTTTATTAATCTTAACTGCATCAACAAGAGGATGACCAACACAAGTCACCGGTACACCTGCAGCCTCATAAATAGGCACTTCAAATGGAAACAATACAGCCATATGATCAACAGATTTTTTAATCGTTTTAACGCGTCCTGCACGCCACGCCCATACTTTAGGGCTAATGTAATACAGTACGGGAATGCCTAGTTTTTTAGCAACTTTGGCAAGTTTCAAATTAAAACCTGGGTAATCTACTAAGATGAGTAAATCCGGTTTATCCGTTTTTAATAGAGCAACAATTTGATTGAATATTTTTTTTATTGAACGGTAGCGTTTAAGTACTTCGATTAATCCCATTACGGCAAGCTCTGAGAAATCAATGATAATCTCTGCACCTGCAGCACGCATATTATCGCCACCAATACCTTTAACCGAGATGTCAGGAGCTAACTCTCTTAACTCTGCTAACATTCTTCCAGCATGAGCATCACCAGAGGCTTCTCCGGCAATCACCATGATGTTTTTATGGTTCAAGATTGAGCTTCCTCAGCATAACCAACTATTTCAAGACCGAAGCCAGATAGTCCCGTGAGTTTAGTTGGTGTACCTATCACACGCATTTTCTTAACACCTAAATCAGATAATATCTGAGCGCCAACACCAAATGTTCTTAAGTCCCACCCTGTCTTAGCTTGTGAACTGACATCACCTCGATCTTGTTGTTGATACAGTTCAATTTTCGCAGCTAATTTCTTATTCTGTTCAGGTTGACGTAATACAACTAATACACCTTTACCTGCTGCTTGAATTTGCGTCATTACTTTGTCTAATGACCACTGTGTTGGCTCACGGGTTGCCCCTAATAAATCACCTAAAGGATCAGCCATATGTACGCGTACCAGTGTTTCATCATCTGGAGTAATATCACCCACAACCATTGCTAAATGAACTTGGCTATTAACTGTGTCTTGAAAGCTATAAAGTTGGAAATCACCATATTGTGTTGGCATTTGGCACTGCGATAAACGTTGTACTGTCATTTCATTTTCTAGACGGTAACTAATCAAATCAGCGATAGTACCTATCTTAAGATCATGTTCTTCTGCAAACTTCTCTAAGTCTGGGCGACGAGCCATGCTGCCATCTTCATTAAGAATCTCAACAATGACCGCTGAAGGGTCTTTACCTGCTAGTTGAGCTAAGTCACAGCCTGCTTCAGTATGTCCTGCACGTGTTAATACGCCACCTGCCTGAGCCTTAACAGGAAAGATATGTCCCGGTTGAACGATATCTTCTGGCTTAGCATCAGGATTTACAGCGGCTTTAATCGTTTTTGAACGATCCGATGCAGAAATACCCGTGGTTACCCCACGTGCTGCTTCGATAGAAACCGTAAAGTTAGTTTCATAACTTGCTTGATTATCTAATACCATTAAAGGCAGACGAAGTTGGCTACAACGTTGCTCAGTTAAAGTTAAACAAATTAAGCCACGAGCATAGCGTGCCATGAAATTGATTGCTTGAGCTGTTACAGCTTCTGCAACCATTACTAGATCACCTTCATTTTCACGATCTTCATCATCCATAATGATAACCATTTTTCCTTGCTTCATATCTTCAAGGATTTCGGCAGTTGTATTGAACTTCATTATTTTATGAACCCATTTTCTAGTAATGTTTCGCGAGTAATTCCCTGTGATTTATTATCAGGCAATAATCGTTCTAAATAGCGTGCAATTAAATCGACTTCCAAATTTACTTGGGTTCCGACTTTATAAGCACTCATGATTGTTTCTTGCATTGTATGAGGAATAATATTTACCTCAAACCAATTATCTGCCACATTATTAACCGTCAGACTTGTTCCATCAATACAGATAGACCCTTTCTCGGCAATATATCGCTCAAGTCCTTGTGGCACTTCAAAACGAAATTGCACTGAACGTGCTGATTCCTGTCGAGCAATGACTTTACCTAAACCATCAACATGACCACTAACAAAATGACCACCGAGACGATCGCCAACAGCCAATGCTTTTTCAAGGTTAACTTCTGAGCCTACCTTTAAACTGCCAAGGCTTGTTCGCTCAAGACTTTCTCTTGATACATCAAAGCTTAATTTTGAATTATCCATTTCAACGACAGTGAGACAAACACCATTATTCGCTACACTATCACCGAGTTTAACATCAGATAGATCTAACTCTTGTGTTGCTACCGTCATACGTACATCACCACCAGTAGCATGTAGTGACTCAAGTTTTCCAAGTGCTGCAATAATGCCGGTAAACATAGTTTATTTCGCCTTCGTGTATTCAGGTATTGCAGTAATTCGCCAGTCTTTGCCTACTGCGCGAATGTCTGTAATCGTTAATTCAATATTTTGAGCCATTGTCTGTAATGCTGGCAGATGGAAAAGTCCTTTTGCCGAATCTCCCATGACTTTCGGTGCCATATAGATGATTAATTCATCAATCAAGCCAGCGGCTAGTAAGGCACCATTTAATTTAGAACCGGCTTCAACCATCACCTCATTAATCTCACGGGCAGCAAGCTCAGTCATTAAAGAAATTAAATCAATATGGCCATCCTGCTCTGGCAATGTCAGAACACCTGCTTTGCCTTCTGCATTATTCTTACTATTTGTTGCCAACAAAACGGTATCCGGACTATCAAATAACTTTGCTGTTTGAGGAATATTATGACTTCCTACAACAACTCGTAATGGTTGTCTAACAGCTTGGTTTTCAGGGTACCAATCACCTTCCGGGCGAACAGTTAAAGCGGGATCATCTGCCAGTACAGTTCCCATACCCGTTAATATAGCTGAACTACGAGCACGCAGCTTCTGTACATCTTGTCGTGCATCAGGACCAGTAATCCATTTACTCTCACCAGAAGCCATTGCAGTTCGCCCATCAAGACTCATAGCCATCTTGCTTCGTACAAAAGGTCGGTCAGAGCGCATTCTTTGACAAAAGCCAGGATTCAAACCCTTCGCCTGCTGTTCTAATGTACCAACGATTACTTCAATACCTGCTTGTTGTAAGCGATTAATCCCATTGCCAGCAACCAAGGGATTAGGATCTTGCATCGCTACAAAAACACGTTTGACTTCAGCCTTGATCAAGGCATCAGCACAAGGTGGTGTTCGACCAAAATGACTACATGGCTCTAATGTCACATAAGCATCAGCACCTTTTGCTAATGAACCTGCCATATAAAGGGCATTAACTTCTGCATGACCTTCGCCCGCGCGTTGATGCCAACCTTCTCCCACTATCTCGTCATTGTTGACAATGACACAACCCACACGCGGATTAGGATCTGTTGTAAAAAGCCCACGCTCTGCAAGCAACAAAGCGCGGGCCATATAGTGTTCATGACTAGTCATGGTTAAGAATTACTATGACGTTCCTGACAACGTGGACAGATATGTTCGCCATTTTCATATAACCACTGTTGTTCAAGTGCTGCTTCTAAAGAGCCCTCAAACCAAGCTCGGTCATCAGTAATACGGCGTCCATTTACATCACTACGCTGAATACTTCTAGTTTGTTCGATATAACGAATACCTTGGGGATTACAAATATCACAGAAAATAATTACTCGAAGCATAGCTTTTAACCCTCGTTATTCATCCGGTTGTTCAGTACGATTTTCCATTCGCTCAATTTCTTCACGAAAAGCATTCACATCTTGAAAGCTTCGGTAAACTGAAGCAAAACGTACATAGGCAACTTCATCTAATTCTCGTAATGCATCCATTACCCAATTACCCAACAAACGACTTTCAACTTCGCGTTCACCCGTAGCTATTAATTGCCGAATAATCCCTTTTACAGCAGTATCGATTGCATCAATGCTAACCGGTCTTTTCTCTAATGCTTTCAAAAAACCTGAGCGCAATTTATCTTCAGAAAAAACAGCTCGTGATTGATCACTTTTAATCAATCTTGGCAGTGTTAGCTCTGCCGTCTCATACGTTGTAAATCGTTCTTTACATTCTACACAGCTACGGCGGCGGCGAATCGCATCTCCCTCAACAGAGAGACGCGAGTCTATTACCTTCGAATCATCTGCACCACAAAATGGACAACGCATGTGTTTTAGCTCAGCTTATGAATAAACAGGTAGTTTTTGACAGATAGCAACAACTTTAGCTTTCACATCAGCCATCACAGTTGCATCACCACGACTATCAATAACATCACACATCCAAGTTGCAAGGTCTTTACATTCTTGCTCTTTAAAACCACGTGTTGTTACAGCTGGTGTACCTACACGAATACCTGATGTCACAAATGGAGATTGTGGATCATTTGGCACTGAGTTTTTATTGATTGTGATGTTTGAATCACCCAACCATGCATCTACTTCTTTACCTGTTAGTCCAGCTTCAATAAAGCTAACTAAGAATAAGTGGTCATCTGTACCTTTAGATACCACATCATAACCGCGAGCCATGATTACATCAGCCATGACGCGTGCATTTTTCACTACTTGTTGTTGATATGTTTTGAACTCTGGCAACATTGCTTCTTTAAATGCCACTGCTTTTGCAGCAATCACATGCATTAAAGGGCCACCTTGGAAACCAGGGAAAACAGCTGAGTTTAATTTCTTTTCAATTTCAGCATTTGCTTTCGCCAAAATCAAACCACCACGTGGACCACGTAATGTTTTATGTGTCGTTGTTGTTGTTACATCAGCAATTTGTGTTGGGTTAGGGTAGACACCTGCAGCAACCAAACCTGCAACATGAGCCATGTCGACCAATAAGTAGGCACCAATTGAATCAGCAATATCACGGAAACGCTGCCAATCAACAATACGTGAGTAAGCAGAAAAACCAGCCACAACCATTTTTGGTTTATGTTCTTTAGCTAGACGCTCAACTTCATCATAGTCAATTTCGCCTGATTCTTCATTCAGGCCGTATGATACTGAGTTGTAGATTTTACCTGAGGCACTTACTTTAGAACCATGAGTTAAATGACCACCATGAGCTAAGCTCATACCTAAAATAGTATCACCAGGCTGTAATAACGCTAAATAAACAGCGGCATTTGCTTGTGAACCTGAGTGCGGTTGTACATTAGCATAATCAGCACCAAATAATGTCTTTGCACGATCCATCGCCAATTGCTCAGCTTGATCAACATATTCACAACCACCGTAATAACGTTTACCGGGGTAACCTTCAGCATATTTATTTGTTAATGAAGAGCCTTGAGCCTCCATTACGCGTGGGCTAGTGTAATTTTCAGATGCAATTAGTTCGATATGATCTTCTTGGCGTTGATTCTCTGCTTCAATAGCAGCAAATAACTCATCATCAAATCCAGCAATAGTCATGTTTTTTTTGTACACAATGATCCCCTGTTCGTACGGTAAAATAATTTCGACCATTCTACATTACCCTGTACTATGCTTCTATTATTTAAGGAATTTAATTTATGAATATTTCTCTTATTGGGATAGGTTTGATGGGGCAGGCATTAGGCGAGCACCTTCTTGCAGAAAGTCAGCAATTAACCATTTTCAATCGTAGTCCAGATAAAACGGCACAGTTACAACAGCTAGGCGCTACAATTGCAGCTTCTGCACAAGAAGCTATTAATGCCAGTGAGTATTGTTTACTCATGTTGAGCGATGCTACTGCAATCAATGATGTACTTGAAAGTATTCCTACTGAATTATTTAAAAATAAAACGATTATTCAGATGGGGACCATAGCCCCCAATGAATCTCGATCAATTGCGAACTATATCACTGATAATAATGGTCACTATCTAGAGTGCCCTGTTCTAGGTAGCCTTCCTGAAGCAAGATCTGGTTCATTAATTTTGATGGCTGGGGGAAGTGATGGTGATTATCAAACTGCACTACCACTATTAAAGCTAATAGGAAAAGAACCTCGGCATATCGGTGCTGTAGGTCAAGGTTCGACAGTAAAGCTGGCTATGAACCAATTGATCGCGGGTTTGACATCTAGCTTTGCAATGAGCTTAGCTTTGGTGGAGAAGGAAGGAATTAATGTTGAACAGTTTATGGATGTTGTGCGGGACAGTGCTCTGTATGCCCCAACCTTTGATAAAAAACTAGACCGTATGCTTGAACGAGACTTTGCTAATCCTAATTTCCCCACCAAGCATTTAGCAAAAGATACTCGATTATTTTTATCTGTTGCCAAACAACTGGGGTTGGAAACCTGTGCGTTAGAAGGTATTGATAAGTTACTAGATAAAACGCTTGAACAGGGTTTAGAAAATACTGATTATTCAGCTCTCTACTCTGGTGTTTCCAAACCTACATCTTAAGATTTTTGAAAAATAGCAAGTAACGATTTATAGTGATAGTAAAGTTGTTAGGAGAAAAAAATGGATAGAGACTTTTTTAGTCATAAAGAAAAAGTGATACTCAGTAGCGAACGCATTAAATATCTAGAATCACTTATTGAACTCGAAAAGAGATATGCTCGATGGGATGCCTATGCAGAAAAGTGTCGGTTAGATCCCAATCATGAAGCATCTAGTGAAGAATTTGAACAAATGGAGTTACGACCTTCTACTTTTGATCATTCTAATAATAAATGAGCTGGATACTAGATAAATAAGTACTTAAGTTCTACCCTATTCAGGTTAAATACAAAAATGCCCTCTTACGAGGGCATTCATATATAACGATAATTACTAGAATTTAGTCGCTAAATATATCTCTACGAATAATAGTTTCAACGCGGTCAGGACCTGTGGAAACAAGATCAATCGGTACTCCAGCTAAGCTTTCAACCTTATTAATATATGCCTGTGCATTAGCTGGCAATTTATCAAACTCGGTAATACCTAGTGTTGATTCACTCCAACCTGGCATATCAATATATTGCGGTTCACAACCCTCAAACTCATCGGCGCTTAATGGCAGAATATCAACAGCTTTACCATCACGTTCATACGCTACACACAAACGAATTGACTCCAGGCCATCGAGTACATCAAGTTTTGTTAAACATAGACCTGTAACACTGTTAACCCAGCAAGCACGATTCAATGCAACCATATCTAACCAACCACAACGACGACCACGCCCGGTTGTTGCACCTACTTCATGGCCTTTATCAGCTAAATATTGACCGATTTCATTTGCAGCACCTTCACTATCGAGCAACTCTGATGGGAAAGGCCCCGCACCAACACGCGTAGCATAGGCTTTAGTGATTCCAAGTACATAATCAAGGTGACAAGGACCAACACCAGCACCAGCAGCTGCGCCACCTGCCGTTGTATTCGATGATGTTACATAAGGGTATGTACCATGATCAATATCTAATAAGGCACCTTGAGCACCTTCAAACATGACATTATCACCGGCTTCAGAATACTCTTTAAGTACTTGGGGAATATCAGCTATAAGTGGTAATAGTACATCACGCATTGCTAAAATTTCATCACGTACTTTTTCAAAGCTAACCGGCTCAGCTTGGTAGTAATTAATTAATGAGAAGTTGTGAAACTTAATCACGTCTTCTAATTTGGCTACAAAGCTTTTCTCATCAACAAGATCACCTAAGCGTAAACCACGACGAGCTACTTTATCTTCATATGCTGGACCAATACCACGACCCGTTGTACCAATTGCAGCTTTACCACGACGACGTTCACGTGCTTGATCTAAGGCTATATGATATTGCAAGATAAGCGGACA
>ENA-ORXI01001768-ORXI01001768.1-sediment-metagenome-genome-assembly--contig:-NODE-1768-length-16494-cov-3.522568_pt1 | contig 16494 bp, 10 predicted proteins | sample MGYA00237861_ERZ511468 | MGnify/ENA primary metagenome ERZ511468 (study PRJEB26299, sample SAMN06266213) | sediment metagenome | isolation source: Hudson Canyon methane seep mesocosm | place... | reverse complement strand
TTTGTCCCAGTGAAGTAATAGACTGGTTATTATTTGAACTGTAAAGTGGTTTTTTAATCACATTACCTGAAAGTGTGCTTTTTAGCATTTTTCTTCCATATTTTTTGAATTATCTATGACCAGTTCTGGGTGAACACTACTTAAAGTCACGCCATCCGCAATACCACCAGTCCAATTTATTTTCTGCCCAGCTGGATCAAGAAAATTAAACAATCGAAATTGCATTGACCACCTTGCTCGATTTGCGACATTTTCACCCGATGAATGAAGTGTCAAAAAATCCATGATTATCAGATCTCCTGGTTCCGAAAGCGGAGCAACTATTCCATATTTTTTTATAAGCTCCTGTTCATTTTCAAGACGCATAACATAAGCGCCGCTTTTATTCTGATTTTTAGTGTCATCAATATAAGAACGTCGTAACGGCCCAAGATGTGATTTCGGGCAAACTTGAACGGGGCCTAATTTAGACGTAACAGAAACTAAAGGTGTCCAAAAAACCACCCCGTCAATACTCCGAAGCTGATCTCGGTATTCATAATGCCATAATGACCTATATTTCTGTTCATTTGGGTTATCAATCCGCACACCAAACCCCCTGCCAGCAATACCAGCGCAATTAGTATTACGCATCTCAAAAAAAAGATCTTCGTTTTTTTTTGCACTCACCAGTCGTAAAAAAGCAGGAATTTGTTTGACTGCATCATAAACCTCACCACCATATTTACGATCTTTTTTAATGAGATCTAGATAGCCATCATCGAAAGTATCAGGTGTAAAAACCTTTTGCTGCACAGGACATTTATATTTTTTAAGTAAAACCCCGATAATCTGCCAAATGCCAAATTGTATGGGTTCTATTTCTTCAGCTAAATCATAAAAATTTTTCAGTAAAATAAATCCATTTTCTGACAACTCTTTCTTTTGTTCAAATGATAGCATTATAAAACTCCAATTAAATCAGTTTTAATCCCAGCCTAATTGAATGACTTGATTAGTCACTATACTTATGACCTGATCCTGATCTTTTAAAGTCATCTCATGATAACTAGGTAAATTTATTGCTCGCTCAGCAATATCTAAAGAAAACCTATTTTCTTTATGATCTTCAAACATCGAAAAACTTGTTAACGGCGAAAAAAACACCCTAGCATCAACATTCTCCTCAGCAAAAGCTTGTAGAAGCTTTTCTCTCGTTATTCCTGTTTCTTTTTTAAATACAACCGTTGGCATCCACGCACCATTAATTACACCTTCTGGCTCTGGATTCATGGAAACACCTGATAATCCAGTGAGATGTTCTTTATAGTAAGTAAAAATCTCTCGTTTTCTATTAATCAACTCTTCAATACGTTCAACCTGAGCGCAACCAATTGCAGCCTGAATATTAGACATTTTGTATTTAAACCCGATCATATCTGGCCAAAACTGTTTTGTTTGACTGCGGACACGACCATGATTAGAGAGAGTCAATACAGTTTCATAAAGCCCTTCATCATTAGTAACAAATATCCCACCTTCACCCGTCGTTAATGTTTTAGTACCATGAAATGAAAAACTGCCGAATTTCCCTATACTACCTGCACGTTGCCCATGGTAAACAGAACCTATTGCTTCAGCTGCATCCTCCACAACAGGTATTCCATACTTCTTGCCAATCGCTAAAATTTTATCCATCTCACATAAATTTCCATAAAGATGTACAGCAATAATGGCTTTTGTTCTTGGTGTTATTGCATCCTCTATCAAAGCAGGGTTCAAACACCATGAATCAGGCAAAATATCAATAAAAACAGGGATTGCTCCCAAATGCACAATCGGTGCAGCTGTGGCAATCCAGTTAGTATCGGCCAAAATCACCTCATCACCCTGCTTAACACCTAAAGCGGATAACCCCATATGTAATGCACCAGTACAACTTGAAGTCGCTACCGCGTACTTAACCCCCAAATGTTGTTTAAACAATTCTTCAAAACGATCAATATACTCGTAACAATGCTCTCCCCAGCCTTCTCTGGCAGCATCAGTCGCATAGCCTACTTCCAAATCGGTAATTGAAGGTTTTGTGTAATAAATTCTTGGCTTCATAGTAGTTTCAGACTCGGTATAGCGAATACAAACTTCCCACCCCATTGCCGAATATATTGTAATTGAACCATCAATTCCTTTTCCAAATTCCATGGGAGTATAATGACATACTCAGGTTTATCGAGTTTTAATGCATCCTCAGTCACTATAGGTATCCGGGAACCGGGCATAAACCCCCCCTGTTTATTTGGATTTTTATCGATAACATAGCCGATCAAGTCTGACCTAATGCCAGCGAAATTCATCATCGTATTACCCTTAGCCGCCGCGCCATAAGCAACCACCTTTTTCCCCGCTTTATTAGCCTGAATCAAAAATTCAAGCAGATCCATTTTGACTTTTTCTGCCTTCTGCTGAAAACCCTGATAGTATTCTAATGTTCTAATTCCCACGCCTTCTTCACGCAACCTCATTATTTCAACTTCAGCATTAATTGTTTGATGTAGAGTATCACTTCGCTGCGTGTAAACTCGAATACTGCCACCATGCGAAGGCAATTCTTCAACATCAAATATCGAGAGGCCATTAGCTTTAAAAACAGCCAGAACAGAGGTTAACGATAGATAAGAATAATGCTCATGATAAATAGTATCGAACTGCTTATACTCTACCAAATTCAAAAGATATGGAAATTCAAAAGTTGCAACGCCATCGGGTTTAAGCAGTATTGAAAACCCTTTAACAAAATCATTAATATCTGGCACATGCGCCAGAACATTGTTAGCGACAATAAGATCAGCTTGCTCACCTTGTTTTTTAAGCTTTATTGCAAGCCGTTCACCAAAGAATTCACCAACAATTTCAATTCCTTTTTTCCTCGCAGCATTTCCTGTACTGGATGTTGGCTCCACTCCATAACAAGGGATATTCTTTTCTGTCACATATTGCAGAAGATAACCATCATTTGCAGCAATTTCGACCACTTTACTATTACTATCCAAATGAAATATTTTCACCATCTTTTCAACATAAGCCTTAGCATGCAAAAGCCATGACGATGAATAAGAACTAAAATAAGCATAATCTTCTGAAAACATTTCATCACTGCCAATAAAATCTTCAGTTTGTACTAGCCAGCAATTGTTGCATACCAACACCTTTAAGGGGTACCATTTTTCAGGCTCCCTCATCGTTTCTTCTGAGAGATATGCATTGGATGGAGGCGCACTTCCAAGGTCAATAAAGGTGTAAGTCAACTCTGATTTACAGTGTCTACATTTCATAAAATATGCAAACCTTCAAATGTATCATCCAACATTGAATGATTTTGGTCTTTTAATGATATTTCAGTTATAGGGTTTGGCCAATGAATTGCCAACCTAGAATCTCTGACATTTATCCCTCCCTCCGCATCAGGAACATAAGGGTTTGAATGAAGATAGATCAATTGACAATTATCAGTTAATGCCTGAAAACCATGGGCAAAACCTTCAGGCAAATAAAAACTGGTTTGATTTTTGGCACTAAGAACTTCAGCATGCCAATGTAAAAAAGTAGGCGAATCTTTTCTTATATCGACGGCAACATCAAATACTTCTCCTTGAGTACAGTTTATTATTTTCGTTTCCATGTGAGGAGGGTATTGAAAATGCATACCACGAACACTCCCTTTTTCAATAGTCAAGGTATGGTTTATTTGCTCAATAGGCTGCTTTAAACCAATCGATTTAAATTCTTCTGAACAAAACAATCGACTTAAAAAACCGCGTGAATCAGTCATGGGTTTACGGTCAACCCGATAAAGCCCCTGTATTGGCGTGGTAATAAAATCAAAAGACCGACTCATTGACCCTGGTGCTCCTGATGATAGGTTCTGATCTGATCAAGCGTAAATTGCTGCATATCTTTCTTATTATACCAAGCTTTGTACCAGTTTACAGTCTCACCCAAAGCACGCTCTAAATTCCAAATAGGCTTCCATTTAAGTTGTGCTTTGGCTTTTGAACAATCCAGCCTGAGAGACAGAGATTCATGAGGATGCTCTCCCTTATCCCCCTCCCAAGCAGCCTTACCCCCCCAGCTATTGACCATGATATCAGCCAGCTTTGAAACAGGTTGAGCATCATCTTCATTGGGACCAAAATTCCAGGCTTCGGAAAACTTGTCAGGATACTGCATCAATTGCTGACAAAGCATAAGGTAACCAGAAAGAGCGTCCAATACATGCTGCCAAGGACGAATGGCCATGGGATTACGAATCAAAAGGGGTCTGTTTTCTATAAATGCACGCATAGCATCGGGAACAATCCGATCCTTTCCCCAATCGCCCCCGCCAATCACATTGCCCGCACGAGCAGTCGCCAGTGCAATGCCCTGTTGTTGAAAAAAAGACTGCCGATAAGCTGATGAAACCAATTCAGAACAGGCTTTACTACTGCTATACGGGTCAAAGCCCCCCATAGCTTCATTTTCTCGATACCCCCATAGCCATTCCTTGTTTTCATAGCACTTATCAGTTGTAATATTCAATACGGCTTTAACAGTTGAAACATTTCGAACTGCTTCGAATAGATTCACCGTACCCATCACATTGGTACTGTATGTATTTAACGGATTCTCATAAGACTCTCGAACCAATGGTTGCGCCGCCAGATGAATAACAATCTCCGGTTTACAATCTTGCATAGCTTTGCTCAACGTATTCAAATCGCGAATATCAGCTAAATTATGCTGCTTTATGGCTTTAATGACCTTAGCATTTTCAAAAAGAACGGGGCTTGTCAGTGGCTCCAATGCATAGCCAACAACATTAGCGCCTAATTGCTTTAACCATAATGCCAACCAACTGCCTTTAAAACCAGTATGCCCTGTTATAAAAACAGTACGGTTATGCCAGAAGTCTTGATTAATCACCAAACTTTCCACGGCGCGCGCCCATTATTCCAAAGTTCATTCAAAAGATTTTTTTCCCTCATTGTATCCATCGGCTGCCAAAACCCCGCATGTTTATAGGCCGCAAGCTCTCCATCAGCTGCTAAACGAGATAAAGGCTCACCTTCCCAACTTGTTAAATCATTTGAAATGTAATCAATCACTTTTGAATTGAGCACAAAAAAACCGCCATTAATCCAACTACCATCACCATCGGGTTTTTCCTGAAAAGAATCAACAATACCTGCATGATCAATTTTTAATGCACCATACCGTCCAGGCGGTCGCATTGCTGTTAGCGTTGCCAGCCTCCCCTGTTTTTTGTGGTATTTTAAAAGCTCAGCGATATTAATATCACTAACACCGTCACCGTATGTAAAACAGAAGCTTTCATCACGTGCAATATATTCCCGCACTCGTTTTAAGCGCCCACCAGTCATTGTACCCTCCCCCGTATCAATCAAAGTGACTGTCCAGGGCTCTGAATGATTGTGATGCACCTTCATTGAATTATCTTTCATACTAAAAGTCACATCGGACATATGTAAAAAATAATTAGCAAAATATTCTTTGATTACATAGCCTTTAAACCCACAACAGATAATAAAATCATTAATACCATGGTATGAATATATTTTCATGATGTGCCAAAGTATAGGTCGCCCACCAATTTCAATCATTGGCTTTGGTTTTAAATGTGTTTCCTCAGAAAGTCGCGTGCCTAAACCGCCAGCTAAAATAACTGCTTTCATATATAAAGTTTAATTAAATAAGTTATCAATTTTCTTGCTCACACCATTGCTGCCACATTTGCCTATAGGCTGTTTCTAGCTTATTTACAAAACCAGCCTCATCCATAATGGCTAAACCTTCCATTTGTCCACGCAACTGGCTTCGAATAACCGCAAGTCTATCTAAATCATTAGCTAAAGTTACTGCTTTTTCAATATATTCATCCTCGTTCATTGCAATCCATTCCGAATGTCTAACCGACCCTAAAATACTAGCCCCGATCCGCCCTACACTGGGTCTATCAGCCAATGTAATGAAAGGAACCCCCATATAAATATTTTCAAACAAAGTGGTGCCTGAGTTATGCGGAAAACAATCAAACCCAATATCCATTTTTCTCAACAAATCCCAAGGCGGACTGTCATAACCAATCATCAAGCGTTCTGCAGAAATACCCTCTGAGACAAAATGTTCAAGCATTACTTGTTGAGAACCATAATCACTAAAGTATCGACTATTAATGATTAATCTTGAACCCTCGACACGTTTTAAAATTTCAGACCATACACGGACAGTACGGTGATTAATTCTTACAGAACGTGAAAGCGTACCAAACGTCACATACCCTTTAGTTAATGCAGGTAGTGAATTCACCTCACCCATCCCTTCTGCAGGTCGATAACAAAACCATGGCGACTTTAAGCGCCAGAGCCTTTCACTGAATAACTGTTCACTTCCTATTGGAAGCAACAACTCATCACCAAAAAAATAATCTATCGCAGACAGTCCTGTGGTATAGCCATAACCAAACATTGAAATAGAAACAGGTGCAGGCTTACGAGCAAAAACACCCAACCGATTATTAGCGGTATGACCAGCCAAATCAATAAGTATATCAATCTTATCTTTCCTGATTTGGCTAGCAAATTCATCATCACTCATTCCTGCCGTTCGCACCCAATGATCAACTAAGCCTTGATAACGCCCACTAAACTCATCTTCTTGATTCAATTCGGCATAGGCTATTATTTCAAAACATTGATGATTATGCCAACTCAGTATGGGTTCAAGAAAGTACCGCATACTGTGTTCTTTAAAATCTCCTGATACATAACCAATCTTAAGCCGTTTACTAGGTAATTTAGAGTTATTAAAACTCAGACTATCACCCCGATTTGGTAATCCAAACAGTTTATCGTATGCCTGATAGTACTCAAAAATAGTAGCTGCACTCAGGTCAGGGTGGTAATTAATACAAAACAGTAGATTACCAAAGGCCATGGCATAGTCTGGTTGAATTTCCAGAGCTTTTTTAAAGCTTATTATTGCTTCATCTAATAACCCTAAATCCTTGTTAGCACTTCCAAGGTTACAATGTGCTTCAGCATAATCTGGCTTGACCTTTAACGCCCGTTTAAAACTTTTAATTGCTGACACAAATTGCCTAAGCTTCACTAAAGTCAGACCTAAATTATTATGTGCCTCAGCATTATTTGGATCGAAAAACAATGCTTGAGAATAAGTTTCTACAGCCTCATTGAGCTGATAAAGGTCACTATACGTATTACCTAAATTATTATAAGCCAAGACATAATCTGGCTTAATTTTCAAAGCCTGTTTATAACTTTCGATTGCACGCTCCAATTGCCTTAAATCAAAATAACAATTTGCACAATTGAAATACATCTCTGCAAAGTCAGGTCTAATATTTAACACTTTTTGGTAATACTGAATGGCTACTTCAAACTGACCTTGACTATTGAAGACATTACCAAGATTACAAAGAGCATCAACATACTCAGGGTTTATTTTCAGTGCTAATTGATAATATTTAATGGCCACATCTATCTGACCAGTAATATTAAAAGTATTTGCCAAATTGTAAAGTGCTTCAATATAATCAGACTTAATACCTAGAGCCTTTTCATAATATTTAATCGCTTTATCATATTGACTCTCTCTCTTTTTAATATTACCAAGGTTTAAATAAGCTATTTCAGAATTGGGATTTATTTTTAGTTCACGCTCATAACAATTGACCGCTTTATCAAATAAACCGAGAGATTGAAAACACCCCCCACAAATATTTAAAAGCACCCATTCATCAGGATAATGAGTTAACAATTTTTCAGCAGCCTCCAATGCTTGTTTAATTTGGCCTTTAGAATAAAGATGCAATATCGAATCTATCTGTGCTTGAGTTAAAGGATGTCTGGACGGCGAAAATTCATTAACTTGTTTTTGTTCTCCACACCACAAACTCCACATTTGCCTATATGCTGTTTCCAGCTTAACCACAAACCCAGTTTGATCCATCACAGGTAAAGATTCCATGCGAGTCCGCAGCCGACTTCGAATATCAGAGAGTTCATCCAAATCAGCAGATAACTTTACTGCTTTTTCAATATATTCTTCCTCATTATTCGCAATCCACTCCGAATGCCCAACCGATTCAAGAACACATGCACCAATCCGCCCTACACTTGGTCTATCCGCCAATGTGATAAAAGGCACTCCCATATAAAGATTTTCAAGTAATGTAGTACCTGAGTTATGAGGAAAACAGTCTAATCCTATATCGATATCCCGTAATAAATCCCATGGAGGGCTGTTATACCCAATCAATAACCGTTCAGCTTCTATACCTTCAACAGCAAAACGTTTAATCATCATTTGTTGACTGCTAATCTCAGCAAAAGAAAAGCTGTTTATTATCAACTTCGAACCTACTACACGTTTTAAAATGTCCGCCCACACACGTATCGTTCTATAATTAACTCTAACTATCCGTGTTAAGGTACCAAAAGTGATATACCCCGTTTTCTGTGCCGGTAGAGGGCTGACGTCCCCCATTCCTTCCGCAGGACGATAACAAAAATAAGCATCTGGAAGTCGCCAGGGCTTTTCACTGAACAAATGCTCACTACCTTCTGGAACTAATTGCGAATCGCATAAAAAATAATCAACTGCCTTTAAACCAGTTGTATAACCATAACCCAACATCGAAATGGATACAGGCGCTGGTTTACGTGCAAAGACACCCAACCTATTCCTGGCAGTATGACCTGCTAAATCAATAAGGATATCGATCTCATCTTCTCGAATTTTTTCTGCAAGCATTTCATCACTCATTCCCATAGTGACCACCCAGTGATCAACTAGCCCTTGGTAGCGACAACTAAATTCATCTTCCTTTATTAATTCTGCATAGGCCGTTATTTCAAAACACTGATGATCATGAGCTGACAATATCGGCTCAAGAAAGTGTCTCAAGCTATGAGTCCTGAAATCTCCGGACACATAAGCAATCTTCAACCGTCTATCAGAAATTTTTGAATTATTAAAGTCTTGCCATTGTTGCCGATAAGGTTGCCCAAACTGTTTATCGTAAACCTTATATGCTTCAAAAATAGTTTCAGCATTTTTATCAGGATGATAATTTAAACAGAACAATAAGTTATTATATGCGTCAATATAATCACATCTAATTTCGATTGCTCGCTCATAGTTAAAAATAGCATCATCAAGCCGGCCTAAATCCCTTAACGCTGTTCCATAATTATTAAGTGCCACTTCATAATTCGGTTTAATTCTCAAAGCATTCTCATAACTGATAATTGCCTCATCAATATGACCAAGATCTTTAAGGGCCAAGCCAAGATTATTATGCGCACTAACTAAACCAGGATTAATCTCAAGCGCTCTTTTATAACATATGATTGCAGCATCAATATCCCCTAAATTTCGTAACGCAGTACCAAGGTTATTATGAGCTGATGCATAGCTTGGATTCAGAGCAAGCGCTTTTTTATAACATTTAATTGCTGCATCAAACTGCCCAAGATCATTATAAGCAGAGCCAAGGTTATTATGTGTTACTCCTGAATCAGGATTAATATCGAGTGCTCTTTTATAATTTTTAATCGCAGCATCAAGTTGTCTTGATTCAGTTAAAATAACACCAAGATTACAATATGCACTGGCATAGTCAGGGTTAATATCAAGTGCTCGCTTATAGTTCTCAATTGCCACATTGAGTTGACCATTCTGTTTAAACAAATTACCTAAATTATTATATACCTCTACAAATTCAGGGTTAATATTTAATGCCTGTTCAAAATATTTAATTGCCTCATCAAAATTCCTCTGATCATTGAGAGCCATCCCTATCTTATTATAGGCCTCAGCACAATCAGGTTTAATTTTGAGCGCTTCTTCATAATATTTAATAGCATCATCACATTGACCAAGTAATTGATAACAATCACCACGAAGACTATAAGGAACAGGCTCATCTTTGTATTGTAGAATTAATTGCTCAGAGGCTAACAATGCTTCTTTGATTTGACCTTTAGAGCAAAGTAAGAACACCTTATCTATTTCCGCTTGAGTTAATACAGGCGTTGATGAGGTTTTATTTTTTAGGTTTTGTTGGCTACACCACAGATTCCACATTTGTCTATATGCTGTTTCCAGTTTTCTAGCGAACCCCACCTCATCCATTACAGGCAGACTTTCCATTTGGCTACGCAATTGACTTCGAATCATGGCAAGTGTATCTAAATCATTCGCCAGAGCAACCGCTTTTTCAACATACTCTTCCTCGTTCCGAGCAATCCATTCCGCATGCCCCACTGATTCAAGCACACTTGATCCAATACGGCCAACACTCGGCCTATCTGCCAAAGTGATAAAAGGAACGCCCAAGTAAAGACTTTCCAATAAAGTGGTGCCTGAGTTGTGGGGAAAACAGTCAAGACTAATATCCATGCTTCGTATCACATCCCAGGGCGGACTGCTGTAGGCAATGTCTAATTGTTCAGCCTGGATACCTTCTGCTATAAAACGTTCAAGTATTGTTTGTCGGGAATGATGATCACGAAAAGAGGCACTATTGATCATCAGTCGCGAACCTGCAACCCGTTTTAAAATGCTAGCCCACACTCGAATGGTTCGACGGTTAATCCGAACTGAGCGTGTCAAAGTGCCAAAGGTGATTTGTCCCGTTGTCTTTGCAGGCAATGAACTCACCGCGCCCATCCCTTCTGCAGGTCGATAACAGAAAAAAGGCGATTCTAGGCGCCAGGGCGTTTCACTGAATAAATGTTCACTGCCTTCGGGAACCAATTGAGAATCTGCTAAAAAATAATCGATCGCGGTTAACCCAGTGGAGTACCCGTAACCCAGCATCGAAATTGAAATAGGGGCCGGTTTGCGTGCAAAGACACCCAGTCTATTTTTGGCTGTATGTCCTGCTAGGTCAACAAGGATGTCGATCCCATCTTCACGTATGCAAGCAGCCAGGGCTTCATCTGTCATTCCCGTGGTTTTCACCCAGTGATCAACCATCCCTTGAAATCTCTGGGTAAAGCTATCTTCTTTGAGTGTTTCCGCATAGGCGGTAATTTCAAACTGCCGATGATCATAATTCGCCAGTATCGGCTCAAGAAAATAACCCATGCTGTGGGCTTTAAAATCACCTGAAACATAACCTATCTTCAAGCATTTATCAGGCACTTTAAGATTAGTGAATTCTTGCCACTGAGCCTGATAAGGTTGTCCAAACTGTCGATCATACGCTTGATAGGACTTAAAGATAGCTTCTGCACTTAGATCGGGATGGTAGTTTAGACAGAATAGCAAATTATTATGTGCTGCTACATAATCTGGTTTAATCTCCAGTGCCTTTGTATAACATTTAATTGCTTCATTAATCCGACCAAGATCACGAAGAACATTGCCGAGATTATCATAAGATTCTACAAGATCTGGTTTAATATTTAATGCCTGTTTATAACAAGTAATTGCCTCATCAAAACGACCTTGATATTGAAGCGTACTTCCATAATTATTATAGACTCCAACACTATTCGGGTTAATTTCAAGAGCCTTTTTATAGCAACTAATTGCAGAATCAAATTGTTCCAGATCTCTAAGCGCATTACCCAGATTATTATAACAATCGACATAATCAGGGTTAATCTCTAAAGCGCGTTTATAACTCTTTATCGCGATTTCTTGTTGACCTATAGCATTAAGAGTTATTCCCAAATTATTGTGTGCAGTTGCAAATTCTGAATTTAACTTTAAAGCATTCTCGAAACATTCAATCGCCTTTTTATGAAAACCTAAAGCATTAAATGCATTACCAAGATTATTATGTGCATCAATATAATTTGGTTGAATTTCAAGAGCCTGTTGATATGCGGTAACAGCCATACTAAGTTGGGAAAGTTTCTTATAAGCATTTCCGAGGTTATAGTAGACTTCCGCATTATTTGGCTCAATAGTTAACCCTTGCTTATAACTATTAATCGCATCATTAAAGAGACCAAGCTCTTGATAACAGACGCCTCTAATATTATAGAGTATGGAGCTCTCTAGATTTTGCACAGATAACTTATCTGTATATTTTAAAGCCTCTCTATACTCACCTTTATTGTAAAGCGCTTCAATTGAACCAAGCTGAGACTGGGTTAATTTGACATAAGGTTTTTGTTGGGTGATATTTTGTAAGGCAAACAGTTCTTTTTTTGCCCTTTTATGAAGGGGAAAAACTTGAAGAATATTACTGTAAAGTGTAATAGCATCATTAATATCACCATTTTTTGCATGGCGCCTTGCACGCTTTAAAGTTCGTTCAACATTCATTTTAATTGGCATTTTTTATTTTCATATCGTAAGCAAGCAGTTCGAGACTCACACACCCCTCTTGAGTTTAATCTACTTTTATTGATAAAGAATGTCTTATGATCTTAATAGTTCCAAAAGTATTCGCAGTATAAGTCTGAGTTGAAACACCGGTATGTAAGCAAATTACAGTACGAAAATTTATGGATCTATTAATAACAACACCAAACAATATTAAAACCAATGATATATATCGTAAAATCATAGCAACAAGAGTTAAATTCAAAGAACTCCCTAATTCTTACATGAGTCTCAGTCAATTTGAAATAATTCCAATACAGCATTCATGCGTCATCTCGACAGGGAATATTGACATCCATTATCCAGGAAAGGGTAGCTGTATCAAGCAGTGCCTGCTGCTTGACGTGGACTTAGTGTGATTTATATGGCTGAAACTTATGGGTAATAAAGAATGATTTTATATCTTTTCAAAAAAACATATTCAGCTTTAAGTAACCCCCTATCCAAATATCTTCTTCACATATTTTACTCACATAACAAGTCTAAACCCCAAGTAGAAAATACTCAACTAAATGGAAAGAGGATATTTTCAAAAAAAAATTAAAGTTTCTACATTCGATACCGATAACTATTATGACAAAAGCAAAAGCCTGATATTTTAGGCAATGCAAAAATTAAAAACGCCGTGCATCAACAAGGGTTGCATGCCGGTCTTGTTAACCTTTTAGGAGAACTATCATGGCTATGGGCATTTTAACCAACGTTGCATCCATTAATGCACAACGAAACTTAAACAGTTCGCAAAATGGATTATCAACATCATTACAGCGTTTATCATCTGGACTGCGAATTAACAGCGCAAAAGATGATGCCGCAGGCCTAGCGATTTCTGACCGCATGACCTCACAAATCAAAGGCCTATCACAAGCTAGCCGAAATGCGAATGATGGTATTTCACTAGCTCAAACTGCAGAAGGTGCATTATCTGAAAGCACCAATATTTTACAACGAATTCGTGAGCTAGCTGTTCAATCAGCCAACTCCACCAACTCATCAACTGATCGCTTAAGCCTACAATCCGAAGTTAATCAACTCGTTTCTGAGCTAGATAGAATTTCTGACACCACTTCATTCAATGGTATAAAACTATTAGACGGCTCATTCCAAGACCAGCAATTTCAAGTCGGCGCTGACTCCGGACAAACAATTCAAGTGGGCGTTTCAAAAGCCACTTCCGATAGCTTAGGAATAGAAAAAGTTTCTATCAATAACAATGTAAAAGGAAGTGAAGTTGCAACGTCAGGATACCACGTTACGACTAACTCTACGGCTCTTGGCATACAAGTCGCTTCAACCACCTTAGCTACTGCAGAAAATGATCTAGATTTAGACGACAGCCAAACTGTTACAGTAAATGATGCTAATGGTAATGATCAATCTGTTAGTTTTTCTCAAAAAGATGCGGGACATATCGCTGAACAATTAAATTCGGTAGTCGGTGTTACTGCCTCAGCCAGTAATAGCGTCCAGCTTGGACAAGGTGCTTTTTCAAGCATACAAAATGGCGATGAACTTGCATTCGACATTTCATCTAAAGATGGAACTATCAAAGAAACTGTTCAATTTACCTATAACGCAGAGACGTATGCCGAGGACTTTGATACTAATGTTTCCGCTGCTGTCGACAACCTTAACTCAATAAATGCAGATTCAGACCTATCATATGATGGTAGTAACAACACTCTTTCAAGCGCAAGCGGTGTTAACTTAAACATAGAAGACTTTAATAAAGTTGATAACGCCAGAGGAAGTATTGCAATCAACTTTGGAGCGAGCGAAGCGGTAACCTTCAATATTAAATTCGACGGAGATACTGTCGCAGTCGCGGGGGCCACCGATTTACAAGATGTTATTGATACCTTAAAAACTGATTCGGATGTTGTCGACAATGGTGACAACACCTATACAGTGACAGGAACTGGAGGTGAAACTTTAACATTTACTCATAATACAGAAGCAGGAACCCTATCGTACCAAGCATCAACAGCAGGAACAGATCCTGACTCCACTGGTGGTAGTGACGTTGTTATTGATGCCTATGCGGTAGATGGTGGTACCAGCGGTCTAAGTGACTCAACATTAACATTTTCTGGTGGTAGTGGAACTGCTGGCGGAGGCACCTTGACCAGCTCCTCTGCAACTGCAACTGTAACTGCATTAGATGATGGCGAATCAACCATTTCCTTTGGTACAGCAACTGTTGATGAAATAGACTCAACAGCAGGGACTTCTAATGATGCTGCTATATCAGTAGGTAGCCTAGAAATCTTCATGGATGAAGATGTTTCCATGAAATCTAGTAAAGACTCAGGCACTTCAGGCAGTATTTTGTCTGTAGCTAACGGTACCGATGCAACTACTACTTTAGGTGGTGTAGGTGATACCAGCTTAGGTAACAATGTTGAATCACAAGCCCTAAGCATTACAGGCACCGGTTCGGCAAGCGTAAATATTGACAAAGATGCAACCGCCGATCAAATTATTGCTCAAGTAAATGCAGTTGCAGACCAAACTGGTGTTAACGCAACCGCTTCTGCCTCTGCAACTTTAAAAGATTTATCGGCTTCAGGTACTGTGAGTTTAAACCTCAACGGCAATGATATATCTGCCAATATCACCTCAAATGACTTAACGGCCTTAGCAGATGCGATTAATAGCGAATCAGGTAAGACGGGAGTAACTGCCTCCTTAAATATTGATAAAGATGAGGTCACCCTAAGTAACCAGACTGGAGAAAATATAGCAATTCAGGACTACTCACATACCAATGCTAGCGCAACAATTGATGTAGCAGGCAGTGCAGGCGTAGAAACTACCTTAACGACATCTGCGGGTGACTCAACCGTTGTTGGTGGTAGTATTGAATTTAAATCAGCAGCCGGAACCTTTAGTGTGAGCTCCAATATTAGTGCTGAAGATGGAGGGCTTTTTTCAACTTCTGCAAATAAACTAAACTCCAGCTCTTTAGAAACAGTTGAATCGCTTGATATCTCTACCGTTGCAGGAGCTAATGCAGCCATTGATATTGTTGACGGCGCACTATCCAACATTGCAAGCAACCGAGCGGACCTTGGTGCAATACAAAATCGCTTCACCTCCACCATATCCAACTTGTCCGTGAGTGTTGAAAACATCAGCGCAGCAAGATCACGTATTCAAGATACTGATTTTGCATCTGAAACTGCAAATATGACTAAAAATCAAATCCTACAACAGGCAGGTACGGCAATGTTAGCTCAGGCTAACCAATTACCACAAAGTGTACTATCATTATTGGGATAAGATAATCCCCTCCCTTCTCGTTCCCACGCTGTGCGTGGGAATGCATAGGGAGACGCTCCAGCGTCTCGGGACGCTGGAGCGTCCTCCACTTGGGTTCCCACGCACAGCGTAGGAACCAGAAGGTTTTAACCAAACCGAGATAAGATCATGACTGAAGATATCAATATACAAAACAAGCTGGTGATGCCCGTACAGGCTAAACCTGCTTTAAAAGTAGTCGGTCATTCATCTAACGACATTAAGGAAGAACAAAACACCGTTCAATCAATTGCCCCAACTGAGAAAGCTGAGAAAGCTGAGAAAGCTGAGAAAGCTGAGAAAGCTGAGAAAGCTGAGAATAAGACTGAAGAGGAAGAAGTTTCTAAAAAAGATTTAAACAATGCAGTCGAGCAATTGAATACTTATGTCCAGTCTATCAATCGAAATTTAGAGTTTAATATTGATAATGATAGTGGCAGAACCGTTGTTAAGGTCATAGATGCTGAAACAGAAGAACTCATCAGACAAATACCTGATGAAGAAGCATTAAAAATAGCCAAACAACTGGATAGCGGATTAGATGGTGATTCCGAAGAATCTAAACTTATATTAGTCAGAGCAAAAGCGTAAAAATGTAACGGCATAGGAATTGCTTTTAAAATTAAAAACAAAATAAGCGGCAATGCCGCTATTTGTGTTTGTGGTACTTTTTTCTCGTTCCCATGCTCCGCGTGGGAATGCATTGGGAAACGCTCCTGCGTTTCGAGACGCTGGAGCGTCTCTGTATGAGTTCCCACGGACACCGCAGGAACTAGGTTTATTATTGACCGA
>ENA-ORXI01001766-ORXI01001766.1-sediment-metagenome-genome-assembly--contig:-NODE-1766-length-16512-cov-8.916885_pt1 | contig 16512 bp, 15 predicted proteins | sample MGYA00237861_ERZ511468 | MGnify/ENA primary metagenome ERZ511468 (study PRJEB26299, sample SAMN06266213) | sediment metagenome | isolation source: Hudson Canyon methane seep mesocosm | place... | reverse complement strand
TTGATGGTTTTTAATGAGCGGTATGTTTGATAATATTCATTATTAAATATGTCAGCAAAACCTGAGGTGTGCTTAAGTAATTGACGTACAGTTATTTTTTTAGCAATGTCTTTTGGAAAACCTAATTCGAATTTTGCTAAGGTATCATCTAATGATAGTTTACCAGACTGAACTTTCTGCATTATTAAAGTGGCAGTAAAGTGTTTGTTGATCGAACCTATTCTGGTTTTTGTTGCAGAAGTGTTTTTTATCTTACTCTCTATGTCAGCAAAACCAAAGCTCTTATCATAAATGACGTTGTCATCTTTAAATATCACCACGCTGCCAGAAAACCAACCAGGGTCAGTATACTGTTTAATAATTTCGTCTGTTTTACTTATCAATAGTTCGTTTGATGCTTTGGAATATGCTGTTTTTCCATCTGTGCTTGCGACGCTAGAACAAGTGCTAATCAATAAAAATATGGGCAGTAAATGGCTTATCTTAGTTCGACGTATTGTTTGTTTCATTGGGATTTCTCAATTTGGTTTCAGTTATATTGCAAGCGGTTTAGACGGAAGGGTTGATAAAGTGGTTGCCTAATGAAGAACAAAAATTTGAAATTATTTTTCATTGGAGAAAAGCGATTTTTAACTGATCAAATTAATATTTATGAATATCGAGTAGAAGTTAAGGGCGAGAATATATTCGAATAATGAGAATTTGCTAAAGTATCTACCCTATCTCTTTTAAGTTTTTTTCTGCTAATTGCATCCAATAGCTAGTTTGGTGCGTTCTTTTAATAAATCACCTAACTTATAGTTATTATATTCAATATCACTGAAGGAATTATTTATGAACGAACTAGCCTATTATGACTTTATCATGCACATTACCGCTGCAATTTGTGGCACGTTAATCGTTATTGCTGTGTTGTTTTTTATCAACCGCGCTAAAGTTGCTAAACAAGAAACACTACAAAAACTCGTAGAGTCAGGCAAAGAAATTACCCCTGAACTATTAGAGTCATTAGATTTGGTAATGAACAAACAACCTCAAAATGACTTTAGAAAAGGCATGTTATTGTTAGTCACTGGCATCGTACTAACATTAACTTTCATCCCTGTTGGTGGTATCGCGTGGATTTTTGGCTTTTACCTATTATTATCGGTTTAGTTTACTTGTCTTTTTCGAAACTTAAAGCAGCAAAAAAGTAAATTGATGGAATCCAACCTTGTTGCCAGAGTACAACAATCAGGTGAACACCATGCTTTTGAACAGCTGATGAGATTGAACCAATCGCCAGTAAGACAGTTTTTAAGGCGATTGTTACAAAATGAGCACGCTATCGCTGATGAAATTGCCCAAGAAACGTTTATAAAAGCGTTTCTGCATATAAAAACTTATCGAAGTGAAGGTAAGTTTTTATCTTGGTTATTTAAAATCGCTTATCAATTGTTTGTCAGCCATGCACGTAAGAAACAGGCCTTAACAAATGCCGAAATTGATGATGTGGCTGACACCCATAACTTGGAAAGTCAACTCGACGCACAGCGAACAGTTAAGGTTTTAATAAAATACCTAAAGCCAGAAGAACGAGCCACCTTATTATTACACTTTAGCCATGGGCTAAGTCATCAAGAAATAACTGAGGTAATGAATATCCCCTTGGGCACTGTAAAATCGTTAATTAGGCGTAGTAGGATAAAACTAAAAGCGCTGGCTGAACAAAGCGAAACAGGAGAACAATCATGAAAGATGACTTTCTAGATGATGACTGGTTAACAGAGCAATTGACCGAAAACCAGCTGAGTGATGAAAACTTCTCACAATCGACGATGCACTTAATTGCGCAGCAAGATAAATCTACTCCTTGGTATATTTATGTATTTTTCACTGCAATTATTTGTTCACTTGCCTATTTAGGGATAAAGCTATTGCTGCTCTTATTTAGCAATGCCCCCATTGCCAAACCAGCAATAATTAATATGCAATGGGCAGCTATATTTGAGGGCATACAGATAGCTCCAATTTCGATTGTGGTCGTTGTATTAGCCTTTGCACTTATTTGGTCAATCGAAGAGTTTGATTTATTGTAATGGTGTTGGACCTGCTCTTATTGAAGATGGTTTTTAATAGGCATCTGATAAATGAAGTTTTATGAAAAGCGTATTATTAATCATAACCCCTGAGATTTTTTCAGCAGTATTTAGGTTCACTTTATGTGCTTAGCGGAAGCTTCGAGTGACGAAACTAATACTTCGGCTCCTAGCCAATAGCTGACATTAAACCTTTGCAAAGCCAGATGATATTCAGGGTAATACTAACCGAAATTTACTGCTCGTTTGTGGGGTAAGTTTAAAAGCTCATACCTGTCGGTGACATTCAATTTCAGGAAGCTAACTTTTACCACAGAGAATACCTAATTTAGACACGTATTTGCTTAATAAATAGTCCGCTTTAATATCAAGAATATAAAAGCGGAATAATAAAATTACAGATACAAATAAACTCTGTAACTGCACTCCAAAATAATGGCAAGCAGTCAAGACCACTTACCAGTACATAAAAGTTGCCTTAAAGATTAGTTATTCATTAAGCCTTTAATTAACTTAATTTGTTTTTTTGCTACTTGGTTCTCAGGTTGTAATAAAAGTACTTTTTGATAGTTGGCTAATGCTTGCTTGTATTGCTTCATTACAGCATAAGTTTCACCTAGACTATCGAAGGTATTAGCCACCTCTGGATGCATTTTTGTATTTAAAGTAAATACAGCTAAAGCACCCTCGATATTATTTTGGTTTATTAGTTGATAGCCCCATTCGTTTAATTCTCCGACATTAAAATAAATGCCAAATTTATTTTCTAATCTGTTGGTAGTTTCCATTATGTTTTTAAAATTATGCTTCGATACTTCTTCTTTCAATAGCTGAAACGGTACTTGCCATCCATTTTCTTTTTTCATATCCGTTAAATAGATGCTCGCTATCTCATCAACAAATTGTATTGGCAAAGCCCCCATCAAGTTGGTCAGTAAAATAATCGATAAATCGTCTTCAGGATAAATCATTAGTGTGTTTGCATTTCCACCACTGGCACTGACCCCCCTATGCGCTTTTCGATTTTCCACTTGCCATCCTATAGCGTAGCCATTTTCAAATGAACTAAACCCTGCTGTACGACCATTTTTTAATACAACAGGAGTCCATAACGCGTTTAAATTAGATTCATTAAGTAAATAGCCACTTTGTAAAGCAATAACATAATGTGCAAGCTCGTTCGCATTAGCACTCATTCCTGCCGCTGTCCTCATTAGCGGTGCAAATTCACCATTTTCGGTCCGTAGTTTGCCGTTTCGCCTATAACGGTATTGGCTTGCTTGATTTGGAATGACATCTTCCAAATAAGCAAATCCCGCTTGCTGAGTAAGTGGCATACCAACTTTAGCAAGTTGATTGCGTTTAATAAAATCTGTAAATTCTTGCTTAGCCAACTTATTAATTATCATCCCTATAATCACATATCCTGTTTGATTGTACTGAAACTGAGAATTAACTTTGAATTTTAATGGCTTCGTTTGCACCAGTTGCCATGCAGCTTTGGGAACATTATTAGCAATTAAATCGGTATTACGCCCACTTAAAATTTTCGGTAAACCCGAAGTATGCGCAAATAACTGTTTAATGGTAAGGCGGTGCCAAGACATGGGCAATTCAGGTAAATGCTTACCTATTTCATCATCCAACTTGAGTTTTTTCTGTTCAACAAGCTGCATAATAGCTACACCAGTAAACAACTTTGTCATTGAATTAATAGGAAACATTGTTTCGTTAGTAACATTGACAGAATGCTGTAAGTTCGACTTACCATAACCTCGTGATTTAATAATTTTTCCGTTTTTAACTATGGCTAACTGTAACCCTGGAATTTTTCGTTCCACCATAATTTTCTGTATTAAGTCATCTGTTTCATCAGCGTAAGCTAGTTGTGCAAACATATAGCTCATTAAAGCTATTGCGCCCATAGTCGTTATTTTTAATATTTTTAGTTTCTTCAACATTCAATTTATCCTTTATATACTAAACATGAAATCCAATAGTAAATATTCCTCTTCTGAGTTAGTCAAATAATGAGTCGTTATTGGACTTTTGTGTTGCCATACGAAAATTCTGAAAAACGTTAACAACGAAGGGAATAATGGCGTAGTTCTATATGAAATTCGACCGACTAAAAAAGTCGGACTACTTATTTATAAAGGGATATAGCCAACAATTACATTTAATTTACTTATCGTATTAATTTATAAATGTGATTTTCGATATTGAGAAGGTGTCATCAAAAGGTGTTTTTTAAAGGCGGTATTAAACGATGATTTTGAATTAAAGCCAACTTCGTACAAAATTTCTAATACCGTTTTTGACTGTTGCTCATTTGCGATTAGCATTTCGGCCGCTAAATTTACTCGATACAAATTCACGAAATCAAAAAAGTGTTGTCCTATTACTCTGTTGATAGTGAGTGAAAGTTCACTGCTAGGTAGATTAATTTGCCCTGCCAAAGTCTCTACGCTCAAATAGGGATCTAAAAAAGGTTTATTCTGTTGCATGTAGTCCTTTAATCGCGAAACAATTGCATCGTATTTTTCACTTTCAATAGTGCTAATTTTATGATCATTTGAATGTTCTTGGCTCGCAGCCAATTCATCCATCACTTCTATGTTTGAATTCACTCCGGTAAATAGTTCGGGTTTATGTAACGCTTGCCACAATATCCAACAAATACTCAATAACATCGCAATAATCATGATTAGTTGCACTAACCTTTCATAGTCATAATTATGGTAAATGGAGAACCTAAAAAACGTTCTTCCTAAACCTATGAAATAGATAAGGGTAAACAGAAATATCAGCTGGGTTAACCAACGTTTGTTTAATCTATCTGCATCAGAGTAATTTTCAACAACAACTTTTCGATACCTTATTAAGTTTTTATAAATGGCTAAAAGGTACAAGCCAAGTTGTAATGACGTCATGAAATGAATAAAGGTTAATTCAGGAACATCAGTGAAGTTGTCATACCAAAGCTGTTTTGAAGCATTATCTACACTGAAAAAATTGGGTATCATCACGAGACAAGCAATGACGTAAGGAATGGTGTGAAGCAAGTGTTTAATTTTTAATTTAAAGTCATTATAAATAGCCCCTTTAACATAAAGATATAAAGTGGGTCCGAGAAACAGTGAAATATTATATCTGAGCATATCTAGATCGGGATAAGCTTGGTAAAAGTCGTTAAATATGATGTTACTCAAATCAATGACTGCAACCAGTAAATAAGCTGCAAATAGTTTATGACTTAAGCGGTTGCCAGTGTTGAGACTACAAAGAAAGGTGGCCACTAATAAATGAGAAAAAAATACTACTAAGACAATATTTTCAAACATTAATACAATACTTTCAACCACTAAATGCTTTCCTGTTTGAAATGTTATCAGTGATTCCGATATAATAATTCTATCTAAATTACCGTTAAAGCGACGCAGGCAAAACAAAACCTAATCCGAAGTATATTGTTTAACGCTAGTTACCTAACGTCCGCAAAGTTGCAAAAGTGAACCATCAAAAATAGTTCTGCTGTTTCCATATTAGCATGCAACCAATAAATACGAAAAATATTAGCTACAGCCTACAGAATTTGTACTACGAAAAGGTATTTAAAAGCGAACGAATAACTTCAAATATTCTGCGCAATCACATTTTTTTCCTCCAGTACTAAAAATATTATCATCAAGACTAGTTAATGTGGCTCTGCATAAATATTTTTTAAAAGCCAGATGCTTAACATTTGTTTTTTATTTAAAACAATGTACTCTAGTAAAGTCTTCGTACTTTTTGCGTAACAATCAGTTTATTGTATCGATGTGCTAATTCAGTGTGAGCGTTTTTTCATTTTCTTACCTGTTCATAAGAGCTTAGTCATTACTTGCCGTAATTTATTTACGAAATATTAATTGAAAAATACATGGTAAATCAAAATGCTTAAAATAATTATAACTGTAATACTTTCTATACTTTTATGCTCTTGTTCAAGTTTGCTATATGGAAATGTAGATGAAAAGGTCACAGCACTGTCTTTTTACCCAAATTGTAATTATGAAACGCTTGGGACTATTTCTGCTCAAAGTGGAAAGGAACTAAACAATGTTTATTATAAAACTAATTCCCCACTGGCAATGCGTGTGGCAAACGCCCAAGGGACACAAGAAGAAGCATTAACAGACTTAAAGCTACAAGCGATAAAGCTAGGTGCTAATGCTATAGCTATTACAGCTTATGAAAATGAGAAAAAATTGATTGAGCATAATGTTAGATCTGTAATAACCCTTAACTACTATAATTATACTGCTGAAGCCATAAAAGATTGTGAAGACGAGCCTTCAAGAAATAATCGTAAAACGGCTGTAAAGTATTTATCTGACGGAACTTATAACTTATAACTACCATTTGTGAAATCAAAATTGATCTAAACCAACAAGTTAGAGTAAAAACTCTTTACTTTGTAGAGCAGATGCTCTACACTGCATTTGTTCCCTTAACGAACGCTTGTTGTAATATTTTATATTCTAGCTTTCCCCATAAGCTAATACGCCGATGATATTTATGTCATCGGTTTTTTTATGCCTGTTTTTTAACTCTTTCTTGAACATTTTGACATAATATGTCACATTACTTACTAGCTGTAACAACTAAGATCCACAGTTTTCCGTCACTTAAAAAGGTAAGCTATTGAAAGATAAAATATTTACAAAATTAAAAAACATGTCTTGGTATACCATCGCCCTGCTGATTATTTGTATTGTTGCCGGCCCTGAAGCCTATATCGGAATGGAGTTGTTTTCATTAATGGAATTGTTAGGCGCATCTACTTTTGCATTAGCCTATTTATTAATGTTTAAAATGTTTTTTATACGGGTAGCAGATGAAATAAAGAAAGTGATTATGTTAGTGGTAATTATTGCCGCATTGCCTTTTGCTTTTGAACTACTCATTTTTGTTGAGGTGGCAGGTATTGAAACAGCCTATGCTTGTTTACTAATAATGATAGCGCCGTTAACCCAGTTACTTCATAGCACGGCTGTACGTGTAAAATGTATATTTACTAAAATTTACAGTAGCGTGCAAAATCATCCGATATTTCGAACCAATATTTATACCAGTCACGTATTGGCTGGTTCATTGGTAATTTTATTTACCGGCTCGCTGTTTCTTTCTACAATTGTCTGGCTGCCGGTATTAATGTTTGGGGAATTAATCGTTTAACTCTTCAACAGTCTGTTGTGCTTGAGCTAACCAATTACAAATAACTTCGTCGGCTTGCTCAACACCTGTTTTCTTTAAAGAAGAGAACGCTTGTACTTTAATATCTGCTTCAAGTGATTTTAATGCTTTAGTCACTTTCATAACCTCAGCACTTCGTTTACCCTGCGATAACTTATCTGACTTGGTCAGTAGTGCTAAAACAGGTAATTCGCCATCAGCAGCCCATTGAATTAAATCCATATCCAAATCTTTTAATGGGTGGCGAATATCCATCAAAATCACTAAGCCTTTTAAACTTTCTCGCTTTTCTAAATATTCACCCAGCGCTTTTTGCCATTTTTGTTTCATCGCTAAGGGGACTTTGGCAAAACCATAACCGGGTAAATCAACTAATCGTTGATTTTCACCAACCTCAAAAACATTAATCAGTTGGGTACGCCCTGGCGTTTTACTTATTCTCGCTAAGCCACGTTGATTGGTTAAGGTATTAAGTGCACTGGACTTACCCGCATTAGAACGACCAGCAAAAGCAACTTCAATACCACTGTCTTCACCTAAATGACGAATATCTGGAGCACTAATAGTGAAAGTGGCTTTACTTAAGTGAATAGCAGGTGATGACAAGGTGTTCTCCAAAGGGCTTTTAAGTTCAATTTTTTATAAAACAGTATTCTTACTTGATGATGAAAACTGCAAAGGAACATTATAACGTGTTTTTTTGTCGAAATAGTTAAATCTGTTGCTTTTTCAAGGATTATTTTCTCTATGCTGTTACACATTGTTAATAATCGTGTAAAATGCTGACACTTTTTCATAATATTTTTAATAAAGCTCTAAAATAAATTGAGCTATTTAACGGCAAATAGAGAGCAATTCCATGAAAAAAATTATCTTATCTGTATTATTCGGATTAAGCTTGGGTTCAATGCAAACTGCAGTAGCGCAAGGCGATGCTGAAGCAGGTAAAGCTAAATCAGCTGTTTGTGCAGCTTGTCATGGTTCAACTGGGACGAGTGCAATACCAATGTACCCTGACTTAGCCGGTCAAAAAGAAGCCTACCTTGTAAAACAATTAAAAGCTTTTAAAGACGGCTCTCGTACAGATCCGACTATGGCACCAATGGCAGCAGGTTTATCTGAAGCAGATATGAATGACCTTGCCGCTTATTTCGCAAGTTTTCCTTGGGGTGGCGTAAAAGCAGAAACCGCTGCAACGGGTGATACAAATGCACCAGCAGCGACAACAACGGCAGTAACAGTAGAAGTTAATCCTAACATCGTATTTCATAACGGTGGTAACCCAATAGCAGGCCAAACAAAAGCAGCAACATGTGCAGCTTGTCATGGCGCAGACGGTAATTCGTTAGTTACTATGTACCCTAAATTATCAGGCCAAGGGGCTGGATACCTTACTAAGCAATTAGTTGACTTTAAAGCGGGTACTTCAAGTGAAACCGGTCGAGTAGATCCTGTAATGGCAGGTATGGTCGCTGGTTTGTCTGAACAAGATATGGCTGATTTAGGTGCATTTTTTGCTTCGCAAAAGATTTCTAAAGGTAATGGCAAAACCAATGAGCTTGGTAAAAAGCTTTATTTTGGTGGTGATAATCAACGTGGCATTAGCGCTTGTGTAGCTTGCCATACAGAAAATGGTAAGGGTGTGTCTCAAGCGAAATTCCCTTCAGTAGCAAGTCAAAATGTTGAATATTTAACAGCACAATTACAAAAATTTCGCTCAGGTGATCGTGCAAACGATAACAACAGCATAATGCGTAAAACAGCTGTTAAGCTAACTGATGCTGATATTGAAGCATTAGCACAATTTATGTCGTCACTATAAAAATTATTGGCTAAACACCTTGATTAGCCAATAATATATTTATAATAAAGCAGCGTTTATCGCTGCTTTTTTCTTGGTAAAATTTAGCTTTATGCGTAGAATAAATTCATGACTAATGAGGCAAGGAAAACAGATTGGTAGATCAAGCATGCACCAGTGAATTAATCGCTTGTCAGCAATGTGATGCCTTGTATGAGCAGCCTTGTATAAATGAAGGCCAAAAAGCCGAATGTGGACGCTGTGGGGCGACACTGTTTGAACGAAAAAACAATTCAATTGAACGCACCTTTTCATTATCTATCGCCGGTTTACTTTTTCTTACTCCTGCTATTATTCTGCCCATTATTGGTGTTACTTTAGCTGGCCAGTTTCATAACGCCTCGTTATTAGATTGCATTACCCAGCTCATCGCTAAAGATTTCTACATGATCGCCACTTTAGTTTTTATGTTTGCTATAGCGGTTCCTACGGTTAGACTTATCGGCGCACTTTATATTTCTTATTGTTTTAAGTTTAATAAAATAAAACCTTTTTTATTGCACTTTTTCCGTGCCTATCATCAACTTGATAGCTGGTCGATGTTAAACGTTTTTTTGTTAGGAATTATCGTATCGATGTACAAGTTATTGGATGATACCGAGCTATCTATCGATTATGGTTTGCTCGCTTTTGTTTTATTATTATTGTGCTCAACTTTGGTATCTGTCACCTTAGATCAAAATTATGTTTGGCAAGCCCTTGAAAAAGAGTGTCTTGATGAAAACAGCTAAAGAAATGGGTTTGGGGCTTTGTCCTGAATGTCGAAAAGTTAATGAAATGCTATCAACAAAACAACGCTGTAGCCGTTGCGGTAGCTTGTTTACTCAAAGAAAAATCAATAGCTTGCAATACACCCTCGCTTGGAACATTGCCGCACTCATTGCCTTTGTCCCTGCCAACCTTTACCCCATCATGATTATCTACTCTTTAGGAGTACCTGAGGCATCAACGATATTGTCAGGTATTGGCACACTTATGGATCATGGTTTATACCCCATTGGAGTGGTTATATTTACTGCTAGCATTATCGTGCCCCTAATTAAAATTATCGGTTTGTTTTTCTTAGTCTTAAAAGTACATATGGGACAAAGACTAAAGCCAAAAAAACACAGTAAACTCTACCATGTGCTAGAGTTTTTAGGGCCTTGGTCAATGTTAGATGTTTTTGTCGTTGCCTTGTTGGTTGCCGTTGTTGAGTTAGGTTTTGTTAGTACAGTGGAAGCTGGCCCTGCGATCAATTATTTTACCTTAACAGTAATTTTCACCATGATAGCCGCAACAAGTTTTGATCCTCGCCTGTTGTGGGATGAAGATGATACTATTGAAATAGACACACCTAAGGAAGAGTTTTAGCATGACAGCTAATGAGTCAAAAAATGAATTAAATGAAGAAGCTTCAGTTAATGTTGTTGATCAACAAGGTCTTTCTATAGTTTGGTTAGTGCCTATCATTGCACTTATATTTGGCGCTTGGTTGGCGGTTAAAGCCATTAGCGAGCAGGGTGAATTCATCACCATTAAATTTGAAAATGGTCGTGGCATTGTCCCCAATAAAACAGAAGTTCGGTATAAAGGTTTAGTGGCTGGTATGGTTAAAAGTGTTGAGCCCTCTGCAGACTTAGACCATGTTATTGTTGACGTAGAAATGTCGGCAAAGTTGGCTCCTTATCTAACTACAGCTACTCAATTTTGGTTAGTTACTGCCGATATATCACTGCAAGGTGTTTCTGGTTTAGACACGCTGTTGTCTGGCGATTATATTAATTTTCAGCCCGATGTGACTAAAGAAGGTTATTCAACCAACGAATTTACTGCACTGCAAGCGGAGCCTCCATTAGATGTAACTTCACCGGGGTTACACCTCACCTTACAATCTGATGTTTTAGGATCTATTAGTAAAAACTCTCCAATAACCTTTAAACAATTACCCATTGGCTACGTCTCGGGTTATCACTATGTGGAAGAAACCAAGAAAATTGATATCAGCGTTTTTATTGAAGAAAAACATGCGCATTTAATTAAACAGAACTCTCAGTTTTGGAATGTCAGTGGTGTACAAGTGGTTGCTTCTTTGTCTTCTGGTATTAAAGTTAACACTGATTCTTTAGCCTCAATAATTTCTGGTGGTATTGCCGTGGGTACTCAACCCTATCAACCAGTAGAGGGGGTTGCGAAAAGCGGTGATACTTATAACTTACATGAAGATTTTCAAGCCGCAGAAATGGGCCATGAAATAGAGTTAACCTTAGGTTGGAATTCAGGTATTGATCGCGGTGCTGCAATATTATATCAAGGCGTTACAGTTGGTGTAGTTGAATCTTTCACCTCTATTGATCCTGAAGTAAGACAAATTATTGCTTCGGCCAAAGTAAATCCTCGTATTGTGCCTTATCTAACCAACGAGTCACAATTTTATGTGGTTGCGCCTAGTATTGATTTATCAGGTGTGTCTAATGCCCATAGTTTATTAAAGGGTACACATTTAAGTATTCGTCCTTCTTTAGTCGGTGAGCCTACTAATAAATTTTCAGTATATAACTTTAAACCTGCCTATAAATATACCGAGCCCGGCCTACATTTAGTACTGCAAACAAGCGACAGAGCATCATTACAATCAGGCAGTAATATCTATTACAAACAGCAACCTGTTGGCAGTATTCAAGCGGTTGAAACTATTGGGCCTAATCAGCACCTTATTCACATTCATATAGAAGAAGCTTTTCAAAATTATGTTGTTGAAGATAGTCATTTTTGGAATACCAGTGGACTTAATATTTCTGCCAATATGCAAGGTTTTGAAGTTAAAGCGCAATCTTTAGCATCGGTACTAACAGGCGGCATTGCCTTTGATGAGGGCTTGCAAACTAATAAAAAAATGGCGACAAACGGTGATAAGTACTTTTTATACGCTAACGATAATTTAGCGAAACAACGAGTAATGCTAACGTTAAAAGTACCTTCAGGCCAGCGTATTGCTGATAATACCAGAATAATGCACCGTGGGGCTGAAGTAGGATCTATTCACCAGATTTCAGACAATGGCATAAATAGTACTTTAAGTGTTGGCCTACTGCCTGAGTACCAATATATATTAACTCCAAGCACACAATTTTGGTTAGTTGAGGCACAGATAAGTCTCTCGGGATTAGCAGATACTGAAGCGCTTATCGGTGGCTCGTATATTACCTTTGATGCCAGTAGTTCAGCCAAAACTATCGGAAACAGACAACAACAAACAACATTCTCTTTAGCCAGTAAATCACCAGAGAAACATGCCAGTGCCCAAGGGTTACAGTTAAAATTGGTCGCTAAACATGCCAATGCAGCATCGGTAGGCAGCCCGATAAGTTATCGTGGCATTACCGTTGGCCAAGTAGACAACATGTCTTTAAATACCGAAGAAGATCATATTGATATCCACCTGACCGTTGAAGAACAATATCAGCATTTAATTTCAGCAAAAACTCGCTTTTATAATGCTGGCGGCATTAATATCAGTGGCCGTTTAAATAAATTCGTTGTTAAAACCGAATCATTAGACGCAGTATTAAGGGGCGGCATTAGCTTTTATACCCCAAGTGATGAACAACAATCTATTGCTGCACAAGAAAAAGATATCTTCAGTTTATTTACTGACGAACAAGCAGCAAAAGATGCTGGCATTGGTATTACCGTGCACTTTTCCGATGCAAGAGGCCTTAAAGAAGCGATGAAAGTTGGCCATCAAGAGCAAACTGTTGGGGTAATTACTCGCTTAATTTATAACAATGATGAAAGTGGTGTTAATGCCCTTATACTTCTCAACGATAAAGGCGCTAAATTAGCCGTACAAGGCAGTAAATTTTGGTTGGCTCAAACAGAAATTGGTTTAGTGGGTACAAAAAATATTGCCTCAATTATTGATGGTGGTTTTATTGCGAGTATGCAGGGCGAAGGTGAACTTGCTACTAGTTTTGAAGCTCAAAATATTCCACCACCACTTGAGAACTTACCCTTTGGTTTAAATTTAAAGATTGTCACCCCACGCTTAGGCTCGGTTAGAGTAGGAAATCCTGTGCTATACCGACAAGTTAAGGTTGGCGAGGTTATCGGTGTAGGTTTATCTGACAGTGCTGACAAGGTAAATATATATATCAATATTGCAGATGATTATTCCTCCTTGGTTAATCAGCACAGTCAATTTTGGAATACCAGTGGCTTTAATGTCGAAGCAGGGCTTTTCTCTGGCGTAGCTATTCAGTCTGAATCAATCGAAACGCTTATTGCCGGAGGCATTGCTTTTGCTACACCTGAAAACGACAATTCTATTGAGAATAATATCTCACAAGGGCACAGTTTTAAATTAAACGCTACTGTAGATAATGACTGGTTAAATTGGCAACCAAAAATTGATATTAGTCATTAAGTCCTATTCATGAACCTCACTGATACTAGAGTTTAATTTTGTCTACTCAATTAAAAAGCTGCAATCGAGTTATTCATGTTCATCAACAATTGATGATTTATAATGATGTTTCAATAAAAATTAGACCAAAAACCTTTTCTTTGTTGATACTTTTTTTACAACATCCCTTTGAAGTGCTCAGCAAACAAACTTTGCTTGATACCATTTGGGATGATGTAGAAGTTAATGAACAAGTGCTTTTTCAAACCATTCGCGAACTCAGAAAACTATTTGATACCGATGACGTCATTAAAACCCACCCGCGAAAAGGTTATGCGTGGGTGTGTGAAGTTGAAGATGTATCTTTAGTAGCTCGACCAAAGAACATATCAAACGACGGTTACATTGCGACAAAAAAAATAAAACCTTTCCCATGGCAGCAGCTTATTATCATGATGATATTACTCATGGTAACGGGTTATTACACATTTAAGGGCAGTTCAACCGCAAATGACTTGTCGGGTACTTTAGTTATCTTGCCGATGAAATCTAGTATTGATGATAACGATCATCAATGGGTCTATTTAGGCGCAATGAATCAACTGATATCTCGCTTAGCGACAAACGATACCTTAGTAGTATTAAGTACCAACTTTATTTTAACGTTAATGGATGAGGCTGAGCTTAAAAAAGACTATCAAACTAAAAATGTTAGGCGAATATTTGATGTTTCAGGCGCCAGTTTAATTGTAGAAACTGAGCTTTCAGGTTCAACACAGAATTATCAACTTAACTATCAACTTCATTTTAAAAACGACATTAAACGTGGAGTGATTTTTGAGCGCAATATTAACAATGCCATTATTACACTAGCAAAAATAGTTAGCAGCTATAGTGGCCACTCACTTATTGATCTTGATGATAACTTTAATTCAGAGTTCAGTAATGAGTTATTAGTTAGAGCACTTGAGCTCAAGGAGCAAGATAAACATTTAGCTGCCAGTCAATTACTGGAAAGTTTACTACTGGTTGAGCCAAATAATATTGTTGCTAGAGATATTTTGGCCAACAGTTACTTAAGGTTAAATGAAACTCAACAAGCGAAAGAAGTACTATTGGTGGCTATCGAGCTTGCCGAAAAAGTTGACTCAAACGAGTTGCCTACTGTTTATCACCACTTAGCTGTTGCAGAGTTTTTTTCAGGCAATCTTCCTCAAGCCCTTAAACTACTAGAAACGGCTGATATACACGCGATTGAAAAACATGATTGGCTTTTTAGAGCCTACAATGCCCAACTTAAAAGTCGCATTAATATAAGACAAAATAACCTAGAACAAGCACACAACTCTCTTAATAATGCGCTTAAGTATCATGGTGTTATTCAATGCCCTGTTGGTACAAGCATTACGCTATTACAGCTCAGCGATTTAGCTCAAATGAGAGAAAATCCTAAACAATCAAAACATTATTTCAACCGTGCAAGCAAAATTATTAATGATAGAAATTTATCCTTCCTTAAAAATAGGTTAGAAAATAAAAGCAGAAAACTTATTTAAAATCAGTGGTTTTATAAAGTTTTAGATTTCTTTATTGGCGGTACTGACGATAAATAGGTCACACTCATGGCTTAAATGATCTAAAGGAAATGTTATGAGTTTTATTAATAAGTTATTACTACCAGCCGGTATTGCCTGTATATTTTTTACTATAAACGTTCAAGCTAGCAACAAAGCTAATACAAAAGAGATTAAAAATATTGAGGCTGTCATCGAAGCCTTTAGAGTGTCGCTCATCAATAAAGATAAGCCAGTATTTATCGATCTGTTTTATAATGATTCCGTACCTTGGCTTGGTACTGTTAGCGATGAAACCATGGCAAATACACCACCACCCCCTCCTAAAGAAGATCGACGTAAAAGGGGTAAAGTTAACGGTGGGAACTATCTCTCTTTCATTGATTGGATTGTTAAAACACCTAAAGAAATTGAAGAAAAATTTTGGGATGTCAAAATAATCAACGATGAAGATATTGCTTCCGTGCATTTTAAGTACAGCTTTCACCAAGATGATAAAAAAACAAATTGGGGAGATGAAGCCTGGCATTTAGTACGAACTGAGCAAGGCTGGAAAATAGCGTCTGTGATTTATTCGATTAATACTAAGGGAAAATAATCTCTCGATTGCTATTTAAATTACATAACTATAAAAGAATAGGTGCATTACGCGCCTATTTTTTTGCCTAAAACTCACCTTTAACTCATTGTTTTAATATGAAAACAAAAAGGCATCAACATTTATCATTAACTAAAATTAAAAAAACATTTATCAGGGTGTAATATTATTGAAGGGTTTGCCACTAATCTATTCAAATAATTAATTCTGTGTTTGTATAGGGTTAATTCATCATTCAATAAGGGTTTATAAAACAGTATGGGTAGTGATTTTTATACTTTTTCAATATTGCCTCATGCAGGGATCATCATCAAAATTTGTCGGGCTTATACAAATAGCCAAGAAGACTTTGAAGATTATTATCAAGAGGTTTGTTTGCAAATTTGGCGTAGTAAAGACAGCTTTAAAAAAGAGTCTCAATGGTCAACTTGGATTTATCGTTTGTCACTCAATGTGTGTTTAACTTATTTAAAGAAAAAAAAGAATAATGACAATCAATTTGCCTCAGACAGTTTACCGCCTGAAGCCATCGATGACAGCCATGCTTTTGCTGATGAATCGGTAAACCAGCTCTACATGGCGATTAGGCAACTAGCAGAAATTGATCGAGCAGTAATTTTACTTTATTTAGAAGAAAAGTCTTATCAAGAAATAGCCGAAATTATCGGCACCAATCAAAACAATATTGGCGTTCGAATTAAACGAATTAAAGAGCGATTAAATAAATTATTGAATATAACAAATGATGAAGAGGGTAGTTAAATGAGTCAATCAATAGA